>Ga0222712_10000178_pt1 | contig 92406 bp, 68 predicted proteins | sample C33_657DmetaG_FD_165043 | JGI IMG/M metagenome (GOLD analysis project Ga0222712, IMG submission 165043) | Estuarine water microbial communities from San Francisco Bay, California, United States - C33_657D | ecosystem: Environmental > Aquatic > Marine > Unclassified | place: USA: California... | reverse complement strand
GCTCGCTACTCTATTTACTCATACAGCGCGGCGCCGCCACCACGGTCACCAGCCTGTTTTACCTGGTGCCGCCGACCACCGCGCTGATGGCCTGGCTGCTGTTCGATGAGTTGATCACCGCCACCACCTTGCTCGGCACTGCGATGACCGCCCTAGGCGTCGCTCTGGTGGTGCGCCAACCCCGGCCGGCTGCGGCTTGAGCCAAGGTTTCATTTTTATCTGGAGGAATTTCTTGTGACCGCCAAAAAACGCATTGCAGTGATCGCCGGTGACGGCATAGGCAAAGAAGTCATGCCCGAGGGCATCAGGGTGCTCGATGCCGCCGCGCGCAAGTTCGGCATCGATTTGCAGTTCGACCACTTTGACTTTTCAAGCTGGGACTATTTTGAAAAGCACGGCCAGATGCTGCCTGACAACTGGAAGGAGCAGATCGGTGGCCATGACGCGATCTACTTTGGCGCGGTCGGCTGGCCCGAGAAAATTCCCGACCATGTCTCGCTCTGGGGTTCGCTGCTGCTGTTTCGGCGCGAGTTCGACCAGTACATCAACCTGCGGCCGGCGCGGCTCATGCCCGGCATCATTGCGCCGGTGGTGCGCAAGGACGGCAGCCGCCGCGAGCCCGGCGAGATTGATTTTTACATCGTCAGGGAAAACACCGAGGGCGAATACTCCAGCATAGGCGGGCGCGCCTTTGCTGGCACCGAACGTGAATTTGTGGTGCAGGAGTCGGTCTTTACCCGCACTGGCACCGATCGGGTGCTCAAGTTTGCGTTTGAACTGGCGCAGTCTCGGCCCAAGAAGCACCTGACCAGCGCCACCAAGTCCAACGGCATTGCGATCACCATGCCGTATTGGGACGAGCGGGTGGCTGAGATGGCCAAGTCCTATCCTGAACTGCGCTTGGATAAATTCCACATCGACATCTTGACGGCCCACTTTGTGCAGCGGCCCGATTTTTTTGACGTGGTGGTGGCCAGCAACCTGTTTGGCGACATCCTCAGCGATCTGGGCCCGGCCTGCACCGGCACCATAGGCATCGCCCCCAGCGCCAACCTCGACCCCGAGCGGCGCTTTCCCTCGCTGTTTGAGCCGGTGCACGGATCGGCCCCCGACATTGCAGGCCGCAACATCGCCAACCCCATTGGGCAGATCTGGTGCGGCGCGATGATGCTGGAGTTTCTCGGCCATAAGGCCGCGCACGACGCGATCTTGCAGGCCATCGAAAAGGTGCTGGCGCCCTCCAGTGGTGCACCGCGCACGCCCGATCTGGGCGGCACGGCCAGCACGCAAGACCTGGGTCGGGCGATCGTCGAGGCCCTCTGAGCTTGACCGGCCACCCGCCCAGGGTTTCGGTGATGCGAAATGCAAGTTCAACGCAAGCTTGGATCAAGCAATTGGATCTAGAATCCGCGTCCGCGCGCTAGATCCTGATTCGCGCTTGTGGCCCGGCCTCTTGCGAGGCGGGCGCTGGCCAGCTCGGGGCAGTGCACGAAAAACACCTTCTTACTCAGCGCCTTTTCAGTGATGCCAGCGAACGGGGCGCCAACGATCTGACGACCGCCTTCTCCGAGGAGACCTATGAACAAGACAGAACTGATCGAGCACATCGCCAAACACGCCGACATTTCCAAAGCCGCAGCCACCCGCGCACTGGAAGCCACCTTGTCGGCCGTCAAGACCACCTTGAAAAAAGGCGGCGAAGTCTCTCTGGTGGGTTTCGGCACTTTTGCCGTCACCAAACGGGCCGGACGCACCGGTCGCAACCCCCGCACCGGCGAAGCGATTAAAATCAAGTCCGCCAAGGTTCCCAAGTTCCGTCCTGGCAAAGGACTGAAGGACGCCTTGAACTGATAGTCTGAATTCCTCAAGTTGAGGTGGGGTGCTTAGCTCAGTTGGTAGAGCGGCGCCCTTACAAGGCGTAGGTCGGGGGTTCGAGCCCCTCAGCACCCACCAAACATTGAGCGAAAAGGCGAACCGGAGGTTCGCCTTTTTTGTGTCAGCTTCAGGCCCGACAATCGAGGCTTCCGCCGTTTTAATCCGCGCTTCAGGAAACTGTTCATGTTTGATTTCATCCGCAAGCACTCCAAGATCACCATGGGCTTGCTGTTCCTGCTGATCGTGCCGTCTTTCGTCTTGCTCGGCCTCAATGACTATGGCCAAAACCAGGGCAATACGGTGGTGGCCCAGGTCGACGGAATCGACATCACCCAGGCCGAATGGGACGGCGTGCACCGCCAGGAGGTCGATCGCTTGCGCGCCCAGGTCCCCGGCCTGGACATCAAGCTGCTGGACACCCCTGAAGCCAAGTATTCCTCCCTGGAGCGTTTGGTGCGCGAGCGCGTGATGGCCGCTGCCGCCGAACGCCTGAATCTGGGCGCCAGCAACCAACGCCTGGCCCAGGAGCTGCAGTCCAACCCGCAAATCGCGATGCTGCGCAAAAGCGATGGCAGCCTGGACATCGAGCGCTACAAGCAGCTTTTGGCCAGCCAGGGCATGACGCCCGACATGTATGAAGCCAGCGTGCGCTCCGAGCTATCGACCCGCCAGGTGCTCGCCGGTGTGGTGGCCACCGCGGTCAGCGCCCGCGCGGTGGCCGACACCAGCCTCAATGCCTTTTTTGAACAGAGACAGGTGCAACTGGCCAGTTTCAAGCCGGCCGACTATGCCGCCCAGCTCAAGCCCAGCGAGGCCGACCTCGAGCAGTACCATAAAGCCCAGTCCAGCCAGTTCATGGCGCCCGAGCAGGCCAAGATCCAATACCTGGTTCTGGACGCCCAGGCGGTCAGCAAGACCCTGCAGGTCAGCGAAGCCGACCTCAAGACCTACTACGAGCAGAACCAGCAAAAGCTCGCCGGCAAGGAAGAGCGCCGGGCCAGCCACATCCTCATCAATGCCGCCAAGGACGCCCCCAGCGCCGAGCGCGAAGCTGCCAAGGCCAAGGCCAGCGAGCTGCTGGCGCAGGCCCGCAAGTCGCCCAAGGCCTTTGCCGACCTGGCGCGCAAGCATTCGCAAGATACAGGCTCGGTCAGCCAAGGGGGCGACCTGGACTTCTTCTCGCGCGGTTCCATGGTCAAACCCTTCGAGGACGCGGCTTTTGCCCTGAGCAAAGGCCAGATCAGCGATCTGGTGGAGTCCGAGTTCGGCTACCACATCATCTACCTGACCGACATCAAGGCGCCCAAGACGCGCAGCTTTGAAGACATGAAAGATGAGCTGAGCGCCGAGATCAAGAAGCAGATGCTGCAAAAGAAATTTGCCGAAGCGGCCGAGCAGTTCAGCAATGCGGTCTATGAGCAATCCGACAGCCTCAAGCCGGCGGCCGATAAGCTCGGCCTGCAGATCCAGAGCGCCGAAGGCCTGGGCCGCACCCCGTTGCCGGGCGCCAAAGGGCCGCTGGCCAACGCCAAGCTGCTCAGCGCCTTGTTCGCCAGCGACTCCATCGAGAAAAAGCGCAACACCGAAGCGGTGGACGTGGGCGCCGGCGCCCTGGCCTCGGCCCGCATCGTCGAGTACACCCCGGCACGGGCCCTGCCGCTGGCCGAGGTGCGCGAGCAGGTCAAGGCCCGCTGGATGAGCGATCGTGCCGCCGAACTGGCCCGCCAGGAGGGCACCAAGCAACTGGCCCAGTGGCAGGCCAAGCCCGACGAGGCCAAGCTGCAAGATTCTCTGACCGTCTCGCGCAGGGATGCCGGCAAACTGCCTGCGGCGGTGCTCAACGCAGCTCTGAGAGCAGACCCGGCCGCCTTGCCCGCCTTCAAAGGGGTAGACCTGGGCGCCGAAGGCTATGTCATCGTCAAGGTCACCCAGGTGCTGCCACGGCAGGAGTTATCCGCCACCGAGCAGGAGCAGGCCAGGGGGCAGTACAGCCAGTGGTGGAGCAGCGCCGAAGGCCTGGCTTACTACAAGCTGCTGCAGGAGCGGCTCAAGGTCAAGTTCAAGGTGAGCAAGCCGGCCGCGCCAGAAAAGGCCAAGGCTTGATGCCCCTGGGCCGGCTCGCAGCGATGCACAGCCTAACAGGGCAGGCGATGCGCCTATAATCTCGCTTTTCGCGGTGGCTGTAGCTCAGTTGGTAGAGTCCAGGATTGTGATTCCTGTCGTCGTGGGTTCGAGTCCCATCAGCCACCCCAAGTCAATCAAGCACTTAGCCCGGTCACCCGGGCTTTTTGCTTTCTGGGCATATTTACAGACTGAGGTACAAGGTTCTATGCCCGGTGGCACAGAAAAAGCACGCATGCCTCGAACCTGATTTTTTTCCCAGATATGGCCGTCGTGCCTTCATCGAGGCGCAGCTGCTGCTCAAGCGCAACGCCGTGGCCATTTACCAGGACCCAGCTTCAGGCCGCTTGCTGCGCCAGCGCACCTGAGGTGCCGGGTCCGGATCAAACGAGCCGGCCAGCTGCTGCAAGGTCGGATGGCGGGTCGCCTGCTGGTTTAAGGAGCGATGGACTGGCCGAGCTGCAGGTGGCGCAGTGACAGGTTCAGGCTCTTATAGGCCTCTGGATAAGAATGCTCGCCCGCACCGACGATGAACGCTGCCAGGGCCTCACCATACCGTTTTCCCTCTGGGCTGGCCATGTCGATATCGAGCAGGGCAAACAGCGTAGACCCGCAGTTGGCCATGCCTGAGGATCCCGAAACGTAGGGTTGGCCTGCATCGAGAAATTTCCGCACCCGCTCATTGGGATGCGGCTTCACCTGAACTGCCTCACTTTCCTTTTGATGTGGGGCAAAGCGGTCCATCAGCTTGCTTGCAATCTCTGTGTTGCCGAAAGTTCCGGGTCGGGTCACCGCCCCCATCACCTGGTTAAGCGCCGCCGGGTTATCCAGATTACTCAAGACCGTCATATTGAACGGACCGAGCTTTGCAAGCTCCGGACTGTCCTTAGGCAACAAGTCCATCACCAGGGCAGCCTTAGTTGCAGATTGGTGCAGGTCAGCTGCGCTGCTGGGTGCGTGCAGCATGCCCAGCAGTTCATCCTTATTGGCGGGGATTTGTCCCGGGCCCAGTGTCTGCCCCAGGCTTGCTTGCAAGCGCCTGCCCAGCTCGACCGCATCCTGGTCCATGAAGTTATCATCGGCCCGAAGCTTGTCTGCCAATTCAGCGCCTGATTTATTAAGGGCCGACAGCCCTCCGAGCAAGACCTGACGGAAGTCGGTGTGCTGCTTGCCGGCAGCCACTTTGGTGGCATACAGGCTGTCGACCACCGCCGCAGCTCTATGGCCTTGCGCCTCAGCCACCCGCTTGGGCAGCATCCACATCATGGATAGGAGCAAGGCCTGGCGGTCAGGCTCGGTTCCCTGGGCGGTCGATCGAAGAAATTCCAGCAATCCTTGTTTGGTCGGCGGTATGGATCTGGCCTCTGGATGGACCGGATACAAAGGCTGACGATTGATGTGCTCATTCAAGAAGCTGGCGGCGTTTTGATCGGTGAATTGCGGGCTTTTCTGAATATGGTCTGCCAGCTTCAGTGCGCAGTCGCACACCGTCTGGATGATTTGCGGATCCTGCAGCATTTGCAGGGCACGCTGGTCTTCAAACTGCATGCGCTCATGCCTGGTCTTGGCATGGTCAGGGTAGCTGATCTGGAATTTGTGGCCAATGTGCAGTTGCTCGTAGGCTCTTTGCACCGCGCCGGTGGTCAACCTGCCCTTGCGCTCGGAGGCCGATAGCAAGGCGTCTATCTTGTCTGATGCGCGGGGATAGGTCTGTTTGAGGATCTGCTTGAAGTGATCAATTGATTGCTGGTGTGTAACCGGGCTTTGCTTGAACAGACGCCCCCACATGGAGCGATGCGCAACCTGCTGATTGCCAACCAGCAAGGTGCCCGAGCCGTGCTGGCGGGCGCTTTCAACAATAGCTTTGAGATGCGAGGCTGGGTTGTTGCCGCTCAGGGGTGTGGGCATGGCCGATGGCGTCCTGTTGATTTAGCCGTCGGAGATGAAGAGATCAGACAAACCTTCCCATGGCCTCATGCATCGCGGCCATGCCTGAGGCAGGGCCCGGCGGAGCGTTAGCGAATTCACTGATGGTCTCACGCAGCATCCGGCACTTGTTAAGCAGCGATTCGATCAGAACAAACAGATGCTGCCCGCTGATGCGGCTGACATGGTCTGTGCACATCATGACCACCGTGCCCTCAGAAGACAGGGCGACCGAAAAGCGCGAGGACAGGCTGGTGGCGAAATTGATTTGCAGAAACAAGTCGGCCAGCTCGGCAAAGGCACTGGCATGGAGCGTTGACCGCGCAATGGAGGTGTCCGCAAACACTGCAAACACATCCTCACCGGAATAGCTGAGGCTGAGAACGATGCCGTCTTCCATGCGCAGGCTCAGGGCGCCTTGCTCGTCGACTTGCAAGTCCAGGTCGGCTTGACGGCCCAGGTCTTCGATCAGGTTTTCAAAGCCGTTGCTCATGGAAACATCTCCCGCCTACTGACTCTGAAAGGGCCAAGCTTCAGACCTGTACAGGCTGCTGCTGCCCCAAGGCCGGATGACTGAGCACCTGCTGGTAATAGCCCTGGGCCCTGTCCCGCTGAAACCATGCGCTCGTTGGTTGCTCATTGGCCAGTTGCAAGCATTGCAGGGCCACGCCGGTCATCGAATGGCCCACTTCGTCCGGAGACGACTCCTGCGTGAACCGGTCATACTCGACGAGAATTCCCCGCCCCCAAGCCAGCTCCCGACTGCTGTCTTGAAGGCGTTTTTGCCAAATGCCCTTATCCTGCTCCAGTCTCTTACGCATTTGCACCTGTTGCTGGATCTGCGCCACCGATTTGGGCTGGCCTGCGACCTGGGGCGGGGCAGGGCTGGCCAATTGCTCATCCAAGCGCTTTAAAGACTCCTCGGCCCGTGCTACGGCGATCTGGCTCTGGGCGACTGCCTGACTGATTTGCGCCCTCTGCGATGCTGCCGCACTTTTGAGAGACCGCAAGAAGTTGCTCGACTTGACCCTCGAATATCGCCCACGCCTGATCTCCTGGGCCAGGGGCCAGAGCATGGTTTCGAAGGTGCGGGGATAGCGCGCATTCAACAGAATAAGACCGATCGAGTGCATGTCGGCCTCGCCGGCATATCCCTGCCTTGAGGGACTAGCCAGAGCCACCTTGGGACTGAGGTACAAGGGCGAACCCACCATCAATGTGGGACTGACTTGTGCTTGAGAAAGTTTGCTCGACATCTTGTAGGCAAAGTCCCAGTCGAAAACCTGAACCTTGCCGGTTTGGGGGTCGATGAACATGTTCTCGGGCTTGAGATCCCGGTGCAACAGGCCGCGCCCCTGCAAGCCATGGCCAAGCTCGAGCATGTCCTTGAAGAAGCGCCCCTGTGTCGCATCATCCATCTGTTGCTTGATAACAGACAGCCCCGGCTCCCCGCTGGCCATCGGCATCACCTCGCCTTCACACTGTGCGGCAACCCTGCCGGCCACACGCTCTTGCTTTAGAAACTCGCGCGCCTGGGCCGCGCTCATTAATTCTGGCGCCTGATCCGGGAATCGGCGTATCAGGTAGTGACTCGGCGCCACAATGGCATCGGTCTTGAAGTCGGGTAAGCGGTTGGACGGGGTGCCCAGGTAAACGGAATGACCAATGTTGCCAGCCAGACGGTCATCGTCATAAGCCAAGCGCATCAAGGTAAAGGGCATGGGCTGGTTGTTGGTCTTGACCACCACCTGCTGGCCATTGAGCATGGCCTTGTAAGCAGAGCCCATGGCGCCGGCGCCCAGCTCGCGCTGAAACTGCACCCCGGCGTTCTGGAAGGTGCTGATCTGCTCGCGCTTCAACTCCTTGGGATCCGAAGGCTTGACATAGGATTGGTGCACCGAAGAGTCGTGATGGTCTGATGCTTCCAAGATGGTCGAGCCCTGCGCCTGCATGGGCTGATCTGCACCTTGTACCTGGCTCTGATGTAAAACAGATTGCGCCTGGATCTGCGAGCCCTCAGAACTCTCGGCCTGGCTGTGGCCGAAGTTGGACGACTCGGCCAGCGGCTGCTCCAGGTTCAGATGAAGCTCAGAGAGTTCCGCGTAGTCAATGTGGTTGGTGTCAATTCGAGCCCCCCGGGTAAGCAGGCCGTCGCGGCGATAGTCCAGGGTGTAAAAAAGGTCTGGCGCCGGCTCGTCCCTGACCCGGTCCAGCGCGAGCGCTTGCTGCTCTTGCACCAGCTCAACAGCATCACCCGGTTTACCCACGGCGCGACCGCCTTCGTGAGCGTGGACAACACGCTGATGCTCTCGCGGGAGGTGGCTATCGAGGGCCTCAGTGGTGAAGGCTTGAAGCACACCCTGGCGCAAGTGCTCGATGCCGCCACCGACTTGCGTGCGGCCTGGACCCATTTGCGCGAGCTGATCGTGCGGGCCGGTCGGGCGGCGCAGGGGCAGACCGAGGCAGAGGGGCTGCTGTCGTCCCACAGATTGGTGTGAGGGTGATGCTCGGCGCTGCCTTGCACGCGGGGTGGGTCAGGGCTCGTTTGATAGGGGATTTTTCATGCCAAATTTAGGAATTTCGGGCCATCGCGCTGCTCAGCAAACGCCGACCGAGCAAGTCGGTGGCGGAGCAGCGCGGCGCGCGAGCGAGCAGCATTGGCCGGTGCAGTTTGCTGGAGCACAGGGAGCTCGTATCGATGGCGTACTTCATGCCCGAAGCCCGGCGGTGGTAGCGGGCGATCTGGGCCGAACCGATTCGCGCTCAGGCTCAACACACCCAGGCGAGTTCAGTCATGCGATTGGCCGGATCATGGCTTGGGTGGGCATCACCGATCCCAAGGAAGACGCGCCCTTGCGAGACAGTCTGCAGCGGTATTGGCGTCCTCGCGAAGACCAGGTGGCACTGCCAGCGCTGGGCCCTTTGCGTTTTGGCGGCAGCGGGCAGCACAAGGGCCGAGCTCAGGCGCAGGCCACAATGGCATTTGCCATCGAGCCGGGCGGTGCGGGCCGGCCTGCGAGCCAGCCCTGATTTGCCTCAGGGCGCCTCAGCGCCAGCCGGGCGGCCGCTGCTGGGGCTGCGCTTGGCCTTGAGCAGGTGGCGGCCCATGGATTCGATGTACTCGATGCCGCGGGGACCGGCCACCAGTTGTTTGACACGGCGATCACCGGCGACGTCTTGCAGCTGCAGGAAGTTGCCGGCGCGCAGGCGCATCAGGCGCTTGTGCAGGGTCGCTGGTGAACCCAGATGGGCCATGGCAATCGTCTGGCGCACCGTCATGGGCGCGCCTTTGGCCCAGCGCAGGATCACGATCTCCAGCAGCGCGGTCTCATTGGGGTCAATCTCGTCGAGCGCGCCGGGCTTGCTCGATGCGCTGCGGGCCACCAGGGCCAGAAAACTCAAGTAAGCGCCATAGGCTTGGGCATCGCCAGGCAGCGGGATCACCGGTACCGTCGGCGCCACCTCGGCGGTTGCTGGCAGGCCTACCTTGCGGGCGCGGCCAGGGGATTTTTTGACGTCTTTGAGAGTTTGCTCAGTAGTCATGATGCTTGCCCTTCCCAAAATAAAGCAGCCACAGTGATGTCGTCCGACTGCGGCGCGCCGTCTGCAAAGAGCGCCACCTCGCTGAAAAGTTGTTCGACCACGGCCGCAGGGGCCGGGTCTTTGGCCAGGCGCAGCAGGTCCAGCAGGCGCTGCTCGCCGTAGGCCTCCAGTTGCGCGTCAAAGGCCTCGGTCACGCCGTCGGTGTAGGCCAGGAACAGGTCGCCGGGCTCCAGCTGTACGCTGGCGCTGCTAAAGGGCATGTCGGGCATGACGCCCAGTGCCATGTCGCCGGTCGGCTCGAGCCAACCGGTGCGCCCGTCGGCGTGGCGAATCAGGGGCGGGTTGTGTCCCCCGTTGGCATAGTCCAGGCGGCCGGTCACCGGATCAAAGATGGCCAGGAAAACGGTGACGAACAGGTCCAGCGGGTTTTGCCGGCACAACTCGTCGTTGGCCAGCGCCAGGCACTGGGCCACGCTGGCGCTTTGGCGCACCAGGCTGTTGATGCTGGTGCGTGCCACGGCCATGAAGAAGGCGGCGGTCACCCCCTTGCCAGAGACGTCAGCCATGACCATCGCCACGCGCCCATCGGGCAGGGCGACGAAGTCGTAAAAATCGCCGCCCATTTGGGTGGCTGGCAGCATGCGGGCATAGCCGCTGCAGCGCGCTGTAGCCGGGAAATGTTCGGGCAGGATGGCCAGCTGCAGGCGCCGTGCCAGATCCAGTTCCTTGGTGATCAGCGCCTGCGCATCGGACAGGGCCAGGTTCTTGTTGGCCAGTTCGCGGGTGCGCTGGCCCACCAGTTCATCGAGCACCCGCTCGCGGTGGCGCACATCGTTGGCCATGGTCTTGAACACCCGCGCCAGTTCGCCGATTTCGTCGGTGCGCTCGCTGGTACGCTCAAGCTGCTCAAGGCGGCCGAAATCACCTTGACCCACCTGTCCGGCTACCTGGGTCATGGTGCCAATCGGCTTGGCGATCCGGTCGGCAAATGACAGGCTGACCATGCCGCCGATCAGGAAAATCACAATGCCGATGGCCAGTGCGGCCAGGGCTTGCTCGGTGAGCAGGTCATCGAGGCCCTGACGGGGCAACTGCACGACGAATGCGCCGATGGACGTGTCAAATTCGTCGCGTATGTTTTGAAAAACCTCGATGTGCTTGGCCTTGATCTCGGTGCGGCTCTTGCCGGTGGCTATGACGTCGCGCAGCACTTCCTTTTGCTTGTTATCCAGGCTTGCACGGTTGTCGCTGCCGGCCACTTCTGAGGCCAGTTCGGCCATGTCTTTTTGAACGACATGGATGGCTTTGAGCGCGCCACTGGCGACCAGCACCCGCACCAGCTTTTGCACGCCCACGTCGTCCCGCAAGGCTTGCAGGGACTGCCCGGGCGTACCGACCTGCACGATGCGCGGCTTGTCCACGCCGGGCACACCCACATACTTGAAGTGCTTGTTGTCAATTTCCCGCCGCATCATCGGCTGGTTGATGACGCTGGTCTGGCCATCGAGCAGGGGCCAAAAGGCCGAGGCCTGGGCCTGCACCTTGGGGTCGGGATTGAAGGTGAAGTCGATGCCCTCGAGCGGCGCGTTCAGATAGGCGCGGCCCTTGGAGTCGGTGATCCAGATCTCGGCGATCATGGAGCTGGCGATCACCCGTTTGAGCGAGGCCTTGATCTGGTCCGGGCTGCGTCCGGCCTGTTCTGCGGCGGCGACAAAGTGCGACAAGGCGGTGGCTGTGGCTTGCATGCCCTGCCCCAGCACCTCTTCCACCTGATCGGGCAGTTGCTGAGAGATCGAGATGGACTGAGAGAGCACCCGCGAGAGCACCTCCACGTCGCGCTCGACCTGTTCGATCACGATGGTGCGTGCATTCCAGGACATGGCCGCCACAGTGATGCCGATGGCCAGCGCTAAAAAGACGGAAATGAATAAAAGCGCACGAACGCGCAGGCCCATGCGCAGGCTTCCTTCCTGCTTCTGAGTCGCGTCTCCGATGAAGCTTAAATTCACAATCTTGTGCATTTCTGACTTATTTTATCAATCTATCCATAGTTTTGTAACATATGGATAACAATATTGAAACTCCGCATGTTTTTTCGATCAGTCCCCCAGCCATGCCCCCCGCTTTGCCCGCAACGTCTCCCAAGCCGAGTCGACCGGTGGCTGAGTTTTCGCCCTTGCAGAGGCGCGACATGGTCGACGGTCAGCAGATCTGGATCTGGATCTATCGCTTCGACGCTTCCGGCTGGTGTTTGCGCGCCGTCAGTTCACGGGGCGCTTCGGTGGTCTGGCGTGAGCGCTTTGCCAGCGATGCGCTGGCGCTGCTGGCCTATGAGCGCACCTTGGCCGAGCAAGGCGGGGGCTTTATCGTCAAGGTCGGTGAGCAGGTCCAAGGCATGGACGGCCTGAACCCAGACCTGCTGTCACCCCAGGACGCCCGCTACACCAGCGGCCGTGGTTTTTTGAGCTACACCCTGCGCACCTTCTCCTTGCTGCGCAAATACGCCGGCCTGTGGCCGGCGCAGAGCATGCTGGGCCACGTCATCACCGGCTATCTGTATAAGGACGACCCGCCTGCATGGCCGCATGCGGTGCAGGGCATACCGGGTGCGCCGCCCAACATCGTGATGGAATTCACCGTTCCGGCCCAGCACATTGAGGACCACGTGGTCCACTCCATGGGTCTGCGCAAGACCTTGCCCAAGACGGGCGATTGGTGGCGCTGAGCGGTCTTGAGTATCTGTAGGACCGCCGCCCCGGCGCGATGGGGCCTTGGGTCAGGCGCTGCATCGCTGCGAGGGCGCAGCTCCCACCCCCCCCTCAATCGTCCCGTGAGAGGGTGAAGCTGCCCCCCTCAATCCTCGTGTCAGGGTGAAGCTGCCCCCTTCAATGGCTGGCGAGCATGGTGGGAGTGGGAGCGCCGCCCCGGCGCGATGGGGCCTTGGGTTAGGCGCTGCGTCGCTGCGAGGGCGCAGTCGATCACAGACTCCATCGCCGCCTGAGCCCGCGCCGTAGAATCAGCCCATGAAAATTCTCATCAGCAATGACGATGGCTATCAGGCCCCGGGCATCGTGGCCCTGCATCAGGCGCTGAGCCAGATTGCCGATGTGGATGTGGTGGCGCCCGAGCACAACAACAGCGCCAAGTCCAATGCGCTGACCCTGCATTCGCCGCTGTATGTCAATACCGCCGCCAATGGCTTTCGCTATGTCAATGGCACGCCGGCCGACTGCGTGCACATCGCCCTGACCGGCTTGCTGGGGTACCGGCCTGATTTGGTGGTCTCGGGCATCAATAACGGCGCCAATATGGGCGACGATACGATTTACTCAGGCACGGTGGGCGCGGCGATGGAGGCCTATCTGTTTGGCATCCCGGCGATTGCGTTTTCGCAAACGGAAAAGGGCTGGGCCCATCTGGACGTGGCCGCTGCTCAGGCGCGCGCCTTGGTCGAGCATCTGCGAGCCGATGTGGACACCGTGGCCCGGACCCAGGTACCCTGGTTGCTCAATGTGAACATTCCAACCCTGCCGGCCGATCAGATCAAAGGCTTGCAGGTGGTGCGACTGGGGCGCAGACATGCGGCCGAGCGGGTGATCACCCAGACCAGCCCGCGCGGCGAGACCATGTATTGGATAGGCAGTGCCGGACCGGCCAAAGACGAAGGCGAGGGCACAGACTTTTATGCCACGCGCCATGGCCATGTTTCACTCACCCCCTTGCAGGTGGATCTGACGGAGCATGAGCGCCTGAGTTGGTGGCAGCAGCGGACCGGCGCATGACGCGCTCTGTCAAGCCCGGCGGTGGGCCGGTTGACGGTAAGCCTCCGGTGCGGCCGGGTTTTCCGGCGCGTCTTCAGACGGCAACGCCGCAGCCCAAGCCGCTCAGTCCGGCGCGGGCCGTCAAAACAACATCTCCGACTGCCGGCCTGGGCATGGATTCGCAAGCGGTGCGCGCGTCCATGGTGCGCAAGCTGGCCGCGCAGGGCATCAGTCACCCGCAGGTGCTGGCGGCGATGGGGCAGGTGGAGCGCCACCGCTTCGTCGATTCGGCCCTGGCCGGCCAGGCTTATGAAGACACGGCCTTGCCCATCGGTTTGGAGCAGACTATTTCCAAGCCCAGCGTGGTGGCGCGCATGCTCGATCTGCTGATGCAGGGCCGCACGCAACTGGCCGGCCGGGTGCTGGAGATCGGTACCGGCTGTGGCTATCAGGCGGCGGTGCTGGCGCAATTGGCCAACGAGGTCTACAGCATGGAGCGCCTGCGCGGCCTGCACGAGAAGGCGCGCGAGAATCTGCGGCAGCTGCGTTTGCCCAATTTGCATCTGCTCCTGGGTGACGGCATGCTGGGCTATCCCAAGGGCGCGCCGTATTCGGCCATCATTGCCGCTGCCGGTGGACAGGCGGTGCCTGTGGCCTGGACGGATCAGCTGGCGGTCGGCGGTCGGCTGGTCGCGCCGGTGGTCACCGCAGCCGGTACGCAGGCCCTGCTTGTGGTTGATAAACAGGCCGACGGATTGCGACAAATTGTGCTCGAGGCTGTGCACTTCGTCCCCCTAAAATCCGGCGTCGATTGATGCCGAGGAACTGGGTTTGAACAAGTCATCACGTCTGCTTTTGCTGCTGGCTGTGCTCGCGTTGGCGGCCTGCTCATCGCGCTCCTTGCAGCGCGCACCTGTGGAAGATCGCAGCCCTCGTTCTGCGACGGTGCCCATGCCGGCAGCCGGCCCTTCCGCAGCCACAACACCACCTGCGGCGGTGCAGCCCCCGGGGGCTGTGCGCCCCGCGCCTACGGCCGAGCTGGGCAAACCCCTGCGCGGCCTGGAGAACGCCGGCAAGCCGGGGTACTACTCGGTTCAGCGCGGTGACACGCTGGTACGCATTGCCCTGGACCATGGGCAGAACTGGCGCGATCTGGCGCGTTGGAACCAGATCGATAACCCGAATCTGATTGAGGTGGGCGAGGTCTTGCGGGTGTCGCCACCCGGTGAGGCGGTGGTGGCGCGGCCGATGGTCCCCGGTTCGGTGCAGGGCCAAGCCTTGCCGCCCATCGGGCGGCCTGCCGGACCGAGCGCTGCGGTGGTGACGCCACCGACTGCTGCAGCATCTACGCCTGCTGCGCTCAACCCGCCGGCGGCCGCTTCGGCCGACGATCTGCCCTGGGCCTGGCCGGCGCAGGGTCAGACGGTGGGCCTGTTTGACGAGGCTAAGAACAAGGGCATAGACATTGCGGGCAAGGCCGGCGACGCGGTGCTGGCCGCCGCCGACGGCCGGGTGGTGTACGCGGATTCGGGCCTGCGCGGCTATGGCAAGCTCATCATCCTCAAGCACAACAACACGTTTTTGACGGCCTACGCCCACAACCAGAACCTGCTGGTCAAAGAAGACCAGCAGGTGCGCCAGGGCCAGAAGATCGCCGAGATGGGCAGCACCGACGCCGACCGCGTCAAGCTGCACTTTGAAATTCGGCGTCAGGGCAAGCCGGTCGATCCGCTCAAATTCCTGCCGCCGCGTTGAGCCTGTCCTTGCAGGCGCTCAGTCGGGTTTGACCTTGGCGGTGCGGATGATGTTGGCCCACTTGTCGATGTCGTTCTTGATGATGGTTCCAAAGGCCGCTGGCGAGCTGCCTTGGACCATCATGCCTTGGTCGGCGTAGACCTTGCGCCACTCGGGGCTGGCCAGCAGCTTGCTGATTTCCATGCCGAAGCGCTCGACCGCCACCCGGGGTGTGCCGGCCGGAGCCATCATGCCAACCCAGGCGTCTTCATTGAAGCCGGGCACCGCATCTGCAATGGGCGGCACATTGGGCAGGTGCGGGTGGCGGCTGGTGCCACCGACGCCGAGGGCGCGCACGCGGCCCGACTCAATGAAGGGTTTCATGGTGGCCACGCCGTCAATCATCAGATCGACCTGCCCGCTGATCACGTCTGTGCGGGCCACTGCGCTGGACTTGTAGGGCACATGGGTCATCTGGCTGCCCGCCAGAAATTTGAACTGCTCGGTCACCAGGTGATAAACCGTGCCGCTGCCCGATGATGCGTAGTTGAGCTTGCCGGGGTTTTGCTTGTCGTGGGCCAGCAATTCCTGCGTGGTCTTGAAGGGCAGGTTGGGATTGACCACCAGCACCAATGGCAGCGAGGCCATAGAGGTCACTGGCACGAAGTCTTTCAAGGTGCTGTAGCCCAGGTTGGGCTGCAGGGTCTCGATGATGGCGTGGGTGTTGGAGATCATCACAAAGGTATGGCCGTCGGTCGGCACCCGGATGGCCGCACGCATGCCCAAAGCGCCGCCGGCGCCGGGAATGTTCTCCAGCACCACCTGCTGGCCCAGTGCCTTGGCCAATTCCTGTGAGATCGGGCGCATCACCGTGTCGCCGCCGCCGCCAGCGGCAAAGGGCAGGATGATCTTGATCGGCTTGGTCGGCCAGGCTTGCGCCCAAGCGGAGCCAGCCAGGACGCTGGCGCCCAGCAGGCCCAGCGTGCGGTGAAACAGACGGCGTGAAAAAAAGTGGCTCATGGCTTTGTCTCCTTGGGGTTTTCTCGTCTATCCATCAGTGTTGCTTGAAGAACTGCAGCATGGTCTCGAAGGCTTCGGGCCGCTCGCTCATGAAGCCGTGCAGGGTGTTGTCGTAGATGAGCAATTGCGACTGAGGAATGGCCGCGGCCAGGGCCTGGCTGTGTTCGACCGTGGTGATCAGATCGTCGCGGCCAATCAGGATCTGCGTCGGGCAGCTGATCTGGTGCAGGCGGTCCATGACGTCGTGGCCGAGCAGGGCCTGGCCGGTGTTCAGGTAGCCGTGCAGCGGGCGGTGGACCTGCAGCAGCGTCTCGATGCCAGCGTCGATCTTCGCCCTCTGGCTCTCGTAGTAGCTCTCGGTGTAGAAATAGGTGAGCAGGCCGGCTAAGAAGCAGCGGTTGATGCCCATGGCCTGGGCCGAACCCATCCACCAGCGCACCATGTCTTGCCCGCGCTGACCCAGCTTGCCGAAGGTGGAGGTCATGGCCAGGCTGCGCACCCGCTGCGGCTGCTGCAGGGTCATTTCCTGTGCGATCGCGCCGCCCAGGGATTTGCCCAACACATGGGCCCGCTCTATGCCCAGGTGGGCCATCAAGCCCAGGGCGTCAGCCGCCAGCATGGCGGTGCTGTAGGGGTGATCGGGAGCGTCGGTTGCGCCTATGCCGCGGTTGTCGAAAGCCAGCACACGAAAGTCCTGTGCCGCCCGTTCAAGCTGAGCGCCCCAAGCGCTGTAGTTGCCGCTGGCATAGCCGCCCACCATCACCAGCCACTCACCCGTGCCCTGCACGGTGTAGTTCATACGGATGTCGCCGATCTGGGCTAAGGGCATGGTGCGGTCCTGTGTGTGCGAGCGGGCCGCGAGCGGGCCTGATCCTTAGGGACCGAATATAGCAAGCCTTTTTACGGCAGGGGGCTGGGGGTATGCCCCAGGGGCTTCAGGCCGCTGAGGCCTGCTCGATCTGTTCGCTCAGTTGCAGCCAGCGCTCTTCTAGCTCTTGCAAGGCCTGCTCCACGGCTTTCAAGCGCTTGCCCGCCTGGGCCAAGACAGCCGGGTCGGCGCGGGCGGCCAGTTGCTCGTGCAACTGGGCCTGCTCGCTCTGCTGAGCGTTGATCTCGGCCTCGATCTGCTGCAGTTCCTTTTTCAAGGGGCGCAGCAGCGCCAGTTGCTGCTGCTGCGCCTGCTTGTCCAGCTTGGCCGGGGCGCTGGCTGGGCTGGGCGCTGGGGCGGCGGAGACTGGCGCGGCCTGCGCACTGGCCGCGCTGGCGGCACTGGCAGCGCCTGCAGCACGGGCCTGCTCGCGCTGGCGTTTGGCTTCGTCGAGCAGGTAGCGCTGGTAGTCGTCGAGGTCGCCATCGAAGGGGGCGACGCCGCCGCGCGAGACCAGCCAGAATTCGTCGCAGACCGCACGCAGCAGGGCGCGATCATGGCTGACCAGCATGACCGTGCCTTCAAACTCATTGAGCGCGACCGACAAGGCCTCGCGGGTGGCCAGATCCAGGTGGTTGGTCGGCTCGTCAAGCAGCAGAAGGTTGGGGCGCTGCCAGACCAGCATGCACAGCACCAGGCGGGCTTTCTCGCCGCCGCTCATGCTGCCCACCGCCTGCTTGACCATGTCGCCGCTGAAGTTGAACATGCCCAGGAAATTGCGCAGCTCCTGCTCGCGGGTTTCCTGCCCCGACAGCTTGCCGCTGGCGCTGACGGCTTTGGCCAGGGCGATCATGTGTTCGAGCGGGTTGTCGGCCGGCTTGAGCACATCGAGCTCCTGCTGGGCAAAGTAGCCGATGTTCAAGCCTTTGCCTTCGATCAGCTCGCCGCTGGTGGGGGCCAGTGTGCCGGCGATGGTCTTGACCAGGGTGGACTTACCTTGACCATTGGCGCCCAAAATGCCGATGCGCTGACCAGCCAGCACGGAGCGGTTGATGCCGCGCACGATCACGGTGGGATCGCCCTCGGGCGATGGATAGCCTACGCTGACATCTTGCAGGCTGAGCATGGGGTTGGGCAGGCTGGCCGGTGGCTTGAACTCGAAGCTGAAATCGGCCTCGGCCAAGAGCGGCGCAATTTTTTCCATGCGCTCAAGGGCCTTGACCCGGCTTTGCGCCTGCTTGGCCTTGCTGGCCTTGGCCTTGAAGCGGCTGATAAATTTCTGCAGGTGGGCGATCTTGTCTTGCTGCTTAGAAAACGCGGCCTGTTGCAGGCTCATTTTTTCGGCGCGCTGCTCTTCGAAACTGGAATAGTTGCCGCTGTAGCGGTTGAGTTGGGCGCCGTCAATGTGCAGGGTGACCTGGGTCACCGCATCCAAAAATTCGCGGTCATGGCTGATGACGATCATGGTGCCGGCATAGCGCTGCAGCCAGGCTTCGAGCCAGACCAGGGCGTCGAGGTCCAAGTGGTTGGTGGGCTCGTCGAGCAGCAGCAGATCGGAGGGGCACATCAGTGCCCGTGCCAGTTGCAGTCGCATGCGCCAGCCACCGGAAAAGCTGTTGACCGGCTGATCGAGATCGGCCACCGCAAAGCCCAGGCCAAGGATCAAGGCCTGCGCCCTAGAGCGGGCGTCGTGCTCGCCGGCGTCGTACAGCGCCATATAGGCATGGGCCATGCGTTCGCCGTCGTTGCTGTCGTTGGCGGCCTGCACCTCGGCCTGCGCCGCCACCAAGTGGGTATCGCCTTCGATGACGAAGTCGGTCGCGCCCTGGCTGGTTTCGGGCATGTCCTGGGCCACCTGGGCCAGGCGCCAGGCAGTGGGCATGCTCAGGTCGCCGCCGTCTTCGTGCAAGCTGCGGTTGAGCAGGGCAAACACGGTGGATTTGCCCGCGCCATTGCGGCCGACCAGGCCGACTTTTTCGCCCGGATTGATGGTGGTGCTGGCGCCATTGAGCAGCACCTTGGCACCGCGGCGCAGCACCACGCTCTTGAGAATAATCATGGGGGGAAACTTAGCTCAGTTGATCGCGCTCGAGCAGCAGCACCTGATCGCCACCGGCGCTGGTGCTGAGCCAGACCGGCGCCAAATGGGGGAAGGCGCGCTCGAAGTGGGCCCGCTCGTGGCCGATCTCCAGCACCAGCACCGCCTGCTCGCTCATGCGGCTGGCCACCTGGGGCAGCAGTCGACGGATGAAGTCCATGCCGTCTTCGCCACCGGCCAGCGCCAACGCCGGCTCGGCCCGAAATTCAGCGGGCAGGGCGGCCATGCTCTGGGCATTGACATAAGGCGGGTTGCACAGAATCAGGTCGTAAGGACCGGGGCAGGCGCTCAGGCCGTCCGACTGAATCAGCCGCACCCGCTCTTGCACTTCGTGCTGGTCGACATTGATGCGCGCCACCTGCAGCGCCTGCTCGCAGATGTCGGCCGCATCGACCTGCACCTGCGGGTAGGTGAGGGCGGCGATGATGGCCAGGCTGCCGTTGCCGGTGCACAGATCGAGCACCCGGCTGGTCTGCTCGCTCAGCCAGACGTCGAGTGAGGCATCGCTCATCAGCTCGGCAATAAAGGAGCGCGGGATGATGCTGCGCTTGTCGACATAAAACGGCAGGCCGCATAACCAGGCTTGGCCGGTGAGGTAGGCGGTGGGCTGGCGCTCCTGAATGCGCCTATGCACCAGGGCTTGCACCCGGGCCTGCTCCTCGGCGCTGACCGGACGCGATGCAGCAAGGTTCAGGTCGGTGGAAAGCGGTAGCTGTAGCGCCCACAGCACCAGCCAGGCGGCTTCGTCAAAGGGATCTAGCGTGCCTTGGCCCAGGCCGTTGCGGGCATCGATGCCCGCAACGCGCAGCTCGGCTGCCACAACGTCGACCAGCGGCAGCAGTTGACTGGCGCTCATGCGCCGGCCAAGCGTTCCAGGACGCCTTTGTAGATGTCCTTGAGCGGCTCGATGTCGGCCTGGTTCACATGTTCGTCGATTTTGTGGATGCTGGCATTGATCGGGCCGAACTCCACCACCTGCTCGCAGATGCGAGCAATAAAGCGGCCGTCGCTGGTACCGCCCGTGGTCGAGAGTTCAGCATGGACGCCTGTGCGCGCCTCAATGGCGCAGCGCATGGCTTCAACCAGATTGCCCTGGGGCGTGAGAAAGGCTTCACCTCCGAGGGTCCAGCTCAGCTCGTACTCCAAGCCGTGGCCTTGCAGCACAGCAGCCAGCCGCTGCTTGAGGCCCTCGGCGCTCGACTCGGTCGAAAAGCGGAAGTTGAAATCCACCACCAGTTCGCCCGGGATGACATTGCCCGCTCCGGTGCCGCCATGGATGTTGGAGACCTGCCAGCTGGTGGGCGGAAAGTGTTGGTTGCCGCGGTCCCATTCGGTGGCCGCCAGTTCAGCCAGGGCCGGCGCAAACTGATGGATGGGATTGCGCGCCAGGTGGGGGTAGGCGATGTGGCCCTGCACGCCCTTGACCTTGAGCTTGCCGCTGAGGGTGCCGCGGCGGCCGTTTTTGATCATGTCGCCGAGCTGGTCAACGCTGGTCGGCTCGCCGACGATGCAGTAATGCAGCGGTTCTCCCCGGGCCTGCAGTTGCTGCACCACCACCAGAGTGCCGTCTTTGGAGGGGCCTTCCTCGTCACTGGTGAGTAAGAAGGCAATCGACAGGTCTGGCTGGGGATGCTGGGCCAGAAATTCCTCGCAGGCCACCACCATGGCCGCCAGCGAGGTTTTCATGTCGGCCGCGCCTCGGCCATAGAGGCGGCCGTCGCGGTGGCTGGGCACAAAAGGCGCGCTGCTCCACTGCTCGAGTGGGCCGGTGGGCACCACGTCCGTGTGGCCGGCAAACACCAGGGTGCGCGAGCCGGGGCGCCCGGCCTTGCGGGCCCAGAGGTTGCTCACCCGAAAATCGGCCGGTCCGCTGTCCATGCGCTCGCAGGCAAAGCCCAGGGCGCTCAGGCGCGCGGCGATCAGCTCCAGGCAGCCGCCGTCTTCGGGGGTGACCGAGGCGCGGCTGATCAGCTCCTCGGTCAGCTCCAGGGTGGGGTTCATGCGGGCGGGCGCGGCTTGAATCAGTCGCGCAGCAGATCGTTCAGGCTGGTGGTGGCGCGGGTCTTGGCGTCCACCCGCTTGACGATGACCGCGCAATACAGGCTGTACTTGCCGCCGGCCTTGGGCAGGTTGCCCGAGACCACCACCGAGCCAGCAGGGACGCGGCCATAGGTGACGGTGTCGTTCTCGCGGTCATAAATCGGGGTGCTCTGGCCGATGTAGACGCCCATGGAGATGACCGAGTTTTCTTCGACGATCACGCCCTCGACCACTTCGGAGCGGGCGCCGATGAAGCAGTTGTCTTCAATGATGGTGGGGTTGGCTTGCAGCGGCTCGAGCACGCCGCCCAGCCCCACGCCGCCAGACAGGTGGACGTTGTTGCCGACCTGGGCGCAGCTGCCGACGGTGGCCCAGGTGTCGACCATGGTGCCTTCGCCGACCCAGGCGCCGATGTTCACGTAGCTGGGCATGAGGATGGCGCCCTTGGCGATGAAGCTGCCGCGGCGGGCCACGGCCGGCGGCACCACCCGCACGCCGGTGGCGCGCATCTGCTCGGCGTCGAGGTGGGAGAACTTGGTTTTGACTTTGTCAAAAAAGCCCAGATCGCCGGCGCGCATGATCTCGTTGTCGTGCAGCCGGAAGGACAGCAGCACCGCCTTCTTGATCCACTGGTGGGTGGTCCACTGGCCAACCCCTTGCCGGGTGGCGACCCGCAGGCTGCCGTTGTTGAGCTGACCGGTCACGTTCTCAACCGCGTCGCGGATGTCTTGCGGGGCGCTGGCGGGGGAAAGCTTGGCGCGGTCTTCCCAGGCGGCTTCGATGATGGCTTGCAGAGAGGCTTGGCTCATGGTGTCAGGTCTTTGATTGGATGAATTGAACGATGCGCTGGGCGGCTTCGAGGCACTCAGCGGGCTCGGCCACCAGCGCCATGCGCACCCGACCGGCACCGGGATTGTGCGGCCGGCCGTCGGGCCCGAGGGCTTCGCGCGCCAGGTAGCTGCCGGGCAAAACCACCACATTGTATTGAGCCAGCAGTTGGCGCGAGAACTCGGTGTCTGAGCCCCCGAAGGCCGCTGGCACGCCGGCCCACAAATAAAAGCCGGCGTCGGGCAGCTTGACATCCATCGCCGAGGCCAGCAGCGGCGTGATCTGCTCGAACTTGGTGCGGTAAAGCGCCCGGTTGGCCACCACATGCGCCTCGTCGTCCCAGGCAGCGCGGCTGGCCGCCTGCACCACCGGGCTCATGGCCCCACCGTGATAGGTACGATAGAGCAAAAAGTCCTTGAGGATGTCGGCATCGCCCGCCACAAAGCCTGAGCGCAGGCCCGGCACATTGCTGCGCTTGGACAAGCTGGTGAGCATGATCAAACGCCGAAAGTCCCGGCGCCCCAATTGCCAGGCCGCCTGCAAGCCGCCCAGGGGCGCCTCGTCGCGGAAATAAATTTCGCTGTAGCACTCGTCGGAGGCAATCACAAAACCGTAGCGGTCGCTCAGCTCGAACAGCTGCTGCCATTCGCTCAGGCCCATGACCGCACCGGCCGGATTGCCCGGCGAGCACACATACACCAGCTGGGTGCTTTGCCAGACCTGCTCGGGTACCGCCTGCCAATCGATGCCGAAATTGCGCGCCGGCTCGCTGGGCGCGTAATGCAGCCGGGCGCCGGCGAGCAGGGCGGCCCCTTCGTAGATTTGATAAAACGGATTGGGCGCGACCACGGTGGCCGGGCGGCTGGGGTCGATCACTGTTTGCGCCAGAGCAAACAGCGCCTCCCGCGAGCCGTTGACCGGCAGGACCTGCCGCGCTGCGTCGACGCCGATACCGTAACGGCGCTGCAGCCAGCCAGCCATAGCCGCTTTGAGGGCCGGCTCGCCTGCGGTGGCCGGGTAGCTCGATAGACCGGCCAGGTTTGCGCTCAGCGCTTGCTCAATCAGTGCCGGCGTGGCATGGCGCGGCTCGCCGATGCCCAGGCTGATGGGGCGATGCGCCGGGTTGGGTGTGACGCCGGCGTGCAACTGTCGCAGCCGCTCAAAAGGGTAGGGCTGCAGCAGCCGGAGCGAGGGATTCATGGCCGGATTATCGAAGATCCCTCACCAACACTGTTTTATAATTCCTTTAGGCCAATGTTTTCAACAGCTTTACCGTCCGCCTAACACCTTGTGTTGTGCGCATGGCAGCAGCTTGCAGGTCCCAGGCGCGTGCCAAGAACACTGTTTTTCAAGCTTCGTCCCCCAGGAAAAATTGACAGCGCTAAGGCGGCTTGGCCTGTGGCGTTGCCTGCGGGGCGCTCAAAGCCCACCCTGGATTAGCGCCTGCATGAGCGCACGCCCGCCCCTGAGTATGAATGCACTGCTGCGGGGCTTGGCTTTGCGTCTGCGGGCGCTGCTGCGCAGCTTCAGGCCAGGCAGTGCTGTACCGCCAGCGATTGAGGCTGAGTATTTGCGGCAGATCTACCGCAATTTGGCAGCCGGCAGTCCCATCTCGCTGGCTATGGTGGTCTATCTGGCGGCGCAGGCCGAACCCGATACGGCCTCTCTGGTACGTATCTGGGCCACTTTTTACAGCGTCTACATCTGCCTGCGCTGGGCGGCCAGCTTGCTGTATCCGCGTCAGCGCGAGCCAGAGCCGCAGGAGTTGCGGCGGTGGTCCATCCTGGCTGTGGTCATTCAAGGGACCAGCGGATTCTTGGTTGCGATACTGGCCCTGTTTGTGTTGCCCACCCTGGATTTGTACGCGCAGATCGTGGCCTGCATGGTGGTGCTGATTTTGGTGGGCGCCACCGCCTTCAGCTTGTCGGGCCGATGGGTAGACACGCTGGTGTTTGCCCCGCCCATTTATCTGAGTTTTGCTTGGCATATCTTTGGGCAAAACCATCCTTATGCCCACGGCGTTAGCGCCTTGCCCTTGGCCTTGTTTGTGCTGCATCTGGTCTATGCCAGCAATCACCGCAAGTCGATTCTCAAGGGCTTCGAGGTAGCTAGGCGCAGCGCCGATCTGGCGCGGGAACTGCAGTTTAAGAACATCGAGTACCAGGAGCTGGCCAGTGCCCGCAGCCGTCTGCTGGCCACCGTCAGCCATGACCTGCGCCAACCGGCCCACGCCATCGGCCTGCTGTCGGAGCGGGCCCTGGCCGATAACTCTTTTGCCAGTGTCAAGGCGACCTTGCGCGATCTCAATGAATTGAGCCAGTCCTTGAGCGCCTCGCTCATCACCTTGATGGACCTGACCCGGCTGGACGCAGGCTTGGTCAAGCCGCGCATGGCTGCGGTTTCGCTGGCCCAGGTCTTGTTGCGGCTCGATGCCGAGTTCGGCGCATCGGCCCGCGCCAAGGGCTTGATGCTGGAGGTGGAGCGCTCGCAAGCCTGGGTACAGTCCGACCCCGTCTTGCTCCAGGGCATCTTGTCCAACCTGAATTCAAACGCCATCAAGTACACCCGCCAAGGGCGGGTCGATGTGCGGGTGATTGACAAGGGCGCCCAGCTTCAGATCGAGGTGATCGACACCGGTCAGGGCATCAGTGCCGACAAGCTCGAGTTGATTTTCAAGGAGTTCGTTCGGCTCGATGCCTCAGACTCGGGCACCGAGGGTTTGGGCCTGGGCTTGTCCATTGTGCGTCGCTATGCCAGCCTGATGTCTCATGCGCTCCATGTGCAGTCAGTGCCGGGCCAAGGCTCGATTTTTACCGTGACTATGGCGCGGGCACAAACGCCAGAGCGGGTGGTCGAATCCTTGGCCAGTGCGCCCACCGAATTGGCCGACGATCACGGCCTGGCGGGCTTGAATGTGCTGGTGATCGATAACGTTGAGCTGCTGTTGGTGAGCATGAGCAAAACCCTCAGCGGCTGGGGCTGCGAGGTGAGATCGGCGCGCAATATGGCTGAGGCTGTGCAAAGCGCCTACCAGCAGTGGCCTGATTTGGTGGTCAGCGACCACCACCTGGGCGATCGCGAGCCCAACGGCCTGGAGCTGATCAAAGGATTGCGCGAGCAGGGCGCGCGCGAAGGGCGCAAGCGGCTGCCAGCGCTACTCATGACGGGCGATGTCTCCCCTCAGTTGGAGGCGCAGGCCCGAGAGGCGGGGGTGCGCATCTTGCACAAGCCCGTACGCCCCAAGGTGCTGCGCGCCAGCCTGGCCGAGTTGATGCGCCGCTCTGCTCAAGCCGGTGCTGTGCCTGTCCGCCGCGATCATGGCTGACAACCCGCTCTCCAGCAGTCCCCCGGCAAAGGCTATGGATGAGCTGCGTTCGGGCTGGCGCGGCTGGCTGCGGCGCGCCGACCCCAGTGTGCTGGCCGAGCAGTTGAGCGTTAATTTCAGCAACTACGTTTTTAACAGCGCGGTGTCTTTGTTCATCGTGCTGTATTTGTATTTCACGGCGGTCCGCCTGCCCCCGGGCCGCTTGATTCATATTTGGGTGGCGGTGTTTTGCGCTTACTTGGTCGTGCGCATGCTGTCGGGCCTGATTTACGGCCGCTTAGCGCAGCCCAAGGGGTCGGCACTGTGGCGTTGGAAGTGGCTGCTGCTGGCCAACCAGGCTTTTTACAGCGTCATGGTGGTGGCCCTGGCCTTGGGCATCTACCCTGAGCTCGACAGCGATGCGCAGGTGGTCGTGATGACCGGCGCCTTGCTCCTGGTGGGCTCGACCGCCTTTAGCCTGTCGGGCCATCTCAAGGCGCTGGCCCTGACCGGTCCCCCGCCTTATCTAGCATTTGCCTGGTCTGCATCGCAACTGAATAACCCTTACGCGCTGGGCCTGAGTGTGGTCATCGTGGCTCTGCTGGGCCTGTATGTGATGTACGCCCTCAAGCACCGGCGCAGCCTGCACCGGGGCTTTGCCCTGGCCGGGCAAATCGGCGAGTTGGCCCAACAGCTGCAGACTAAGAACGAGGAGTTGCAGGAAGTGGCTGCGGGTCGTTCGCGCCTGCTGGCCACGGTCAGCCACGACTTGCGCCAGCCTGCCCATGCCATCGGGCTGCTGACCGAGCAGGCCCTGCTCGATCCAGCCCATGTAGCCAGTCGGCAGACGCTGCGTGATCTGCACGGCTTGAGCCAATCCCTGAGCGCCTCCTTGGCGACCTTGATGGACCTGACCCGTCTGGACGCTGGACTGGTGCAAGCGCGCATTGCGCCCCTTGCGCTGGCGCCCATGCTCGAACGCCTGCAGGTCGAGTACGGGCCCAGTGCCCGGCACAAGACCCTGCAGTTGAGCGTGGCCGGCAGCAGGGCATGGGTGAAGTCTGATCCGGTGCTGCTGCATGCCATTTTGGGCAATTTGCTGGCCAATGCGATCAAGTACACACGCCAGGGTCAGGTGCAGGTGCTGATCGAGGAGGGGGATGCGCAGATCCGGGTGGTCGTCAAGGACAGCGGTATTGGCATCGCCCCCGAACAGCTTGAACGCATTTTTCGGGAGTTCGTGCGGCTCGACAGCTCTCAGCCGGGCACCGAGGGGCTGGGCCTGGGTTTGTCCATTGTTCGCCGTTATGCGGCCTTGCTCTCGCACCGCATCGAGGTGCAGTCGCGCCCTGACGAAGGCTCGCGTTTTGTGGTGATTCTGGAGCGGGCGCAGCCCGATGTGCGCGCGCAGCCGCAGCTGCCTGTGGCCCAGGCCAACCACTCTCGCCTGCAGGGCTTGCGGGTCCTGGTGGTCGACAACGTCGACCTCTTGCTCACCAGCATGGAGCGCACGCTCTCGGCCTGGGGATGCACGGTCAGTACTGCAGAGTGCCTGACCCAGGCCATGGCCCGGCAGGCCGAGCAGCCGCTGGACCTCATCATCAGCGACTTTCATCTGGGGGATCGGGAACCTGATGGCCTGACGGTGATTGAAACGCTGCGCTCCCTGCACGCGGGCCCTGAGCCCTTGCCGGCCATTTTGCTGACCGGTGACGTGGCCCCTGAACTTGAGGCCCGGGCCGCTCAAGCGGGTGCGCAAATCATGCACAAGCCGGTGCGGCCGGCGCAGTTGCAGCGCCGTATTTTGCAGCTGCTCGATGCGGCGTGAATTGAGGCCATCGATCTGTTCGATACGGCCTTGGACTCCTGCCTGAGCCCCTCTGAGTCATGAAGCCACCCGGCATACCCTCATCCTTGCAGGCTTTGAGCAGCCGCGCCGGCCGCTGGCTGCTCGACAAATGGCGCATCGCGGATCCGGACTCGCGTGCCTGGTACACCCGGGCGATCTACCTCGACTACATCTTCAACAGTGCGGTGGGGCTGTTCATCAGCCTGGCCATTTACCTGTCCTGGCCGGGGCAGCCCTGGCTCTTCCTGCAGGCCTTCATGGTGGTGTGGACGGTCTACCTGACGGCTCGCTTGGGGCTGGGCGTGATCTACGCGCGGCGTACCTCCCTGCCCGCTGACGCCATGCCAGCCCAAGCCATGCTGCGCTGGGCCCGGCTGCCCATCCTGGTTCAGGCCATCGATGGCGTCATGCTGTCCCTGCTGTGCCTGTTCATCTACCCGAGGCTCGATGAAGTGACGCAGATGGCGCTGATGGCCTCGATTTTGGTCATGGTCGGCTCGACCGCCTTCAGCCTGGCGGGGCATTGGCTGGCCATGGCGGTGTATGCGCCGCCGATTTACGCCAGCCTGGCCTGGGTCAGCTGGCAGCAGGAGCATGCATATGCCCAGGTGTTCGCGCTTTTCACGCTGGCGATGTTCGGGCTTTATGTGTTTTATGCGAGCAATCAGCGCCGCACCATGAACAAGGGCTTCGAGTTGGCCAGGCTCAATGGCGAGCTGGCCAGCCAGTTGCAGGCCAAGAACGCCGAATTGCAGGAACTGGCGACCGGCCGTGGGCGTCTGTTGGCCACGGTCAGCCACGATTTGCGCCAGCCCGCCCATGCGATCGGCCTGATGACCGAGCAGGCGCTCAACGATCCGGTCTGCGAGCCTATCAAGGACACCCTGCGCGACCTGCACGGCTTGAGTCAGTCCCTCAGTGCCTCGCTGGCGACCCTGATGGACCTGACCCGGCTCGATGCCGGACTGGTGCAGGCGCGCATCGCGCCGACCCCGCTGGAGCCCCTGCTCGATAGGCTGCGGGCCGAGTACGGGCCGAGCGCCCGTCACAAGGGCTTGGCGCTGACGGTGGCCAGCAGCAGCGCCTGGGTGCAGTCCGATCCGGTGCTGCTGCACGCCATGATGGGTAATTTGCTGGCCAATGCCTTGAAGTACACCCGCCAAGGCCAGGTGCAGGTGACGGTCGAGGAGGGTGGGCCCGACATCGGTCTGGTGGTGCAAGACACCGGCATAGGCATACCGGCTGATCAGCTCGAGCGCATCTTTCGGGAGTTTGTCAGGCTCGATGGCTCGCTGCCGGGCACCGAAGGGCTGGGCTTGGGCTTGTCCATCGTGCGGCGCTATGCCGGTCTGCTTTCCCACCAGGTCGAGGTGCAGTCACAGCCGCAGCAGGGCTCGCGCTTTGAGGTGCAGATGCAGCGGGCCGCAGCCCCGGCGCGGCTACCGGCGCAGGCCGTTGCTGCTGCGCTCCAGGATGCGCGTTTGCAGGGGCTGAGGGTGCTGGTGGTCGACAACGTCGATCTGCTGCTCAAGAGTATGGAGCGCACGCTCAGCGCTTGGGGCTGCGCTGTCAGCACCGCCGAGTGCTTGACGCAGGCTCGCGCCCGCCAGTTGGAGCGGCCGTTGGATCTGGTTATCAGTGACTTCCATTTGGGCGATAGGGAACCCGATGGTCTGGCCGTCATTGAGGGGCTGCGGGCGGCCCATACGCAGGGGCGGGTGCTACCGGCGATCTTGCTCACCGGCGATGTGGCGCCGGAGCTGGAGGCGGCGGCCGAGCGTGCCGGCGTTGTGGTGCTGCACAAGCCGGTTCGCCCTGGCGTGCTGCAGCGTCGCATGCTCGAGCAGCTCGATGCGGGCCAGAAACTTTCTTCGCATTTTCGCAATTAGATCGTTATTTATACGATAATTTAATGGTCAGCCCTACCGGACTGACTTGAGCCCATGCCCTCCATTGGATCCGCCCCAGCCACAGCGGGACTTGCGTCCCGGGCAATGGCTTGGGCCCGAAACGAAGACCCGGCCGCCTTGGCCGCGCACCTGCGGGCCATCTACCGTGACTACGCCTTCAACAGTCCGCTGGTCTGTGCCATCAGCATCTATTTGTATCTGTCTTGGGATGGGCCCAGGCCCTGGACGCTGCTGCAAATCTGGTTTTCGTTCTGGATGGTCTACACAGCGCTGCGGTTTTGGGCCGGCTGGACCTATTCCACGCAGAAGGAGGAGAGCCGGTATTCGCTGGTAGCTTGGAGTCGGCTCTCGCTGTTCATCCAGTTGGTCGACGGGCTTTTTATTGCCGCACTGGCCCTGTTCATCTACCCCCAATTTGATCCCCTGGCCCAGTCGGCGGTGCTGGCGGCCACCTTGGTGCTGGTCGGTGCCACAGCGTTTAGCCTGGCCGGGCGCTGGCTGGCCATCTGGGTCTATGCGCCCACGGTCTATCTGAGTTTTGCCTGGATGACCTGGCAACAAAAGCACGAATACGCCCAAGGCTTTGCCTTGTTTACCCTGGGCATGTTTGTCCTGTATCTGGTTTTCGCCAGCAATCAGCGCAAGAGTCTGCACAAAGGTTTTGAGTTGGCCAAGCGCAATGGCGAGTTGGCCGCTGAGTTGCAAAGCAAGAACCTGGAGTTGCGCGAGGTGGCCGTCGGCCGCAGCCGACTGCTGGCTACTGTCAGTCACGACCTGCGCCAGCCGGCCCATGCCATCGGCTTGCTGGCTGAACGGGCCCTGGTCGACTCATCGACCGCCTCGATCAGGCAGAGCCTGCGCGACCTCAATGAATTGAGCCAGTCGCTCAGTGCCTCACTCACTACCCTGATGGACCTGACCCGGCTCGACGCCGGATTGGTCGAGCCTCGCTCCGTGCCGGTGGCTTTGGTCAACCTGCTGGCCCGCTTGCAGAGCGAATTCGAACCCGCTGCCCGCAGCAAGGGCTTGCGCCTCCTGGTGCGCCCGTCTGTGGCCTGGGTGAGTTCAGACCCGGTCCTGCTGTATGGTCTTTTGGCCAATTTGGTCGCCAATGCCATCAAGTACACCGCACATGGGGCGGTTGAGTTGACGCTCAGCCCGGCTGACCGGCAGATCTGCCTTTCCGTGTCTGATACCGGCATAGGTATTCATCAGGACAGGTTGGATCAGATCTTCAATGAATTCGTTCGCTTGGACGCACGGGAGTCGGGCAGCGAAGGCTTGGGCCTGGGCCTGTCTATCGTCAGGCGCTACGCACTCATGTTGGGACACCGCCTGTCGGTGGAGTCCACCCCGGAGCGAGGCTCCCGGTTTTCGCTGTGGCTGCCGCTGTGCGAGCCGGGGCGGGATCAGGCGCGGGCCGCGCCGCAGGCTTCGCAGGAACAACTGGGGGGCCTGCGGGTGCTGGTGGTGGACAACGTCGATCTGCTGCTTAGCAGCATGGTCAAAACCCTGAGCGCCTGGGGCTGTCAGGTGTGCGCTGCGCGCAATCTGGTGGAGGCCATAGACGCCACCGGTAACCTGGAGATCGATCTGCTGATCAGCGACTACCACCTGGGCGACTTCGAGCCCAACGGATTGCAGCTGATTCAGACCATGCGTTCGCGCGCCGTCAGAGCCATACCGGCACTGTTGATGACCGGCGATGTATCGGCCCAGCTGGAAGCCCAGGCGCAGTTGCAGGATGTGCGCGTGGTTCACAAGCCGGTGCGGCCAGCGGTACTGCGGGCGCAGGTACTGGCCTTGATCGAACCGGCGGCCCAATCGCCGGAGCCCGGCCAGAGTCCTCAGGCTGGTAAGCCGGGCTGAGTTTCAGGCTGAGGGGCCCTCAGGCTCATTCCTTGCCCAGAAACTGACGCAAGGCGCGCAAGCTTTCAGCCACCCGCTCTAGCTCCATCTCGCTGGGCTCGGTCTGGCGACGGGCGGTGGCAAAAAAGTAATGTTTCAAATAGTCGCCCAGGGCGTAGAGCCCGTCTTTGGCCTGCTCGGTATCACTGTCGCACAGGATGATGGCCCGCGACACGGCGTTAAGGACGGTGTGGTGCTCGATCTGCATGGCTGGGTCCAAAATGTAACGGTAAAGCATTATGTCTGATGTGTCGGTGGGCGCTCGAGCCCTGGGGGCTCTCAGGCCATAATTGCCCCTGCTGAGTGCTTGGCCGGGCTGGAGCCGGGCGCTTGATTCTGGGGTTTAACGGGGGCTGACCATGCGCTCAAGCGGTGCCTCCTATCGATAGAGCTGTCTGTGCGTCTTAATTCCATCAAGCTTTCCGGTTTCAAATCCTTCGCTGAACCGACCCATTTCATGCTGCCTGGCCAGTTGGTGGGCGTGGTGGGCCCCAATGGCTGCGGCAAGTCCAACATCATGGATGCGGTGCGCTGGGTGCTGGGCGAGAGCCGGGCCAGCGAGCTGCGCGGCGAGTCCATGCAGGACGTCATCTTCAACGGAACCACCAGCCGCAAGGCGGCTGGCCGGGCCAGCGTCGAGCTGATCTTTGACAACAGCGACCACCGTGCCGGCGGCCAATGGGGGCAGTACGGCGAGATCGCGGTCAAACGGGTGCTCAGCCGCGATGGCACCTCGAGCTACTACATCAACAACCAGCCGGTGCGCCGGCGCGACGTGCAAGATGTGTTTCTGGGCACAGGCCTGGGCCCGCGCGCCTACGCCATCATCGGCCAGGGCACCATCAGCCGCATCATCGAATCTAAGCCCGAAGAGCTGCGCCTGTTTCTGGAAGAGGCGGCCGGCGTTTCCAAATACAAAGAGCGCCGCCGTGAAACCGCCAACCGGCTGCAGGACACCCGCGAAAACCTGACCCGGGTCGATGACATCCTGCGTGAGCTGAATAATCAGCTCGAGCGGCTGGAGGCCCAGGCCGAGGTGGCGATGCGCTACAAGGATTGGCAGGCCCAGGTCACCCTCAAGCAGCAGCAGCTGTGGTTTATCAAGCGTGCCGAGAGCCAGTCCGACCAGCAGCGCCTGCAAACCGAGGTGGACCAAGCCAGCAATGCCTTGCAAAGCAAAATGGCCGATCTGCGCCAGATCGAGGCCGAGCTTGAGACGGTGCGCCAGGCCCACTATGCGGCTGGCGATCAGGTCAACCAGGCCCAGGGGCGCATGTATGAAGCCAGCGCCGAGGTTGCCAGACTAGAGGCCGAGATCCGCTATGTGGTCGAAGGCCGTCAGCGGGTCGAGCAACGCTTGAATCAGCTGCGTGAGCAAGCCACACAATGGGCCACCCGCAAGGAAGATGCAGACGCCGAGCTTGAGTCGCTGGCGGCCCAAAGCGAGCAGGCGCAAGAAAACGCCGAGCTCTTGAGTGCCCAGAGTGAGGAGCAGGGCGCCCAGGTGCCCACGCTGGAAGAGGCGCTGCGCAGCACTCAAGCCCAAGCCGGCCAGCAGCGCCAGGCGGTGGCGCAGGTACAGCAGCAAATTCAGGTGCTGGCCGCTGAGCAGCGCAATATTGAAGAACTCTCACGCAGCCTGGACGGGCGCCGTGAGCGTTTGACGCTGGACCGCAATGCCTTGAATGCGCCCGATGAGGCCCGCCTGCTCAATTTGCAGCAGCAATTGCAGGCAGCCAGCGAGCAGCAAGCCCTCTGGCAGGCGCAGCTTGAGGAGCTAGGGGCAAGCGTGCCGGAGTTCGACCAACAGCGGCGCGACAAGCAGCAGTCGAACAACGAGGAATTGGCCCGGCAGGCCGATCTGTCGGCCCGTTTGCAGGCCCTGCGGGCCTTGCAGGAAAAGGTCAAGACCGACGGCCGGCTCAGCCCCTGGCTGGCCAAGCACGGGCTGGACAGCCTGCAAGGTCTGTGGAGCCGTTTGCATGTGGAGCCCGGCTGGGAGGCCGCCCTGGAGGCTGCGCTGCGCGAGCGCCTGGGCGCCTTGGAGGTCAGCCGTCTGGACATGGTGCGCGGTTTTGCCGGCGCCGACGGCCGCGATGCCCCGCCGGCCAAGCTGGCCTTCTACAGCCCGCCGGCTGGCGCTGCGGGTGCACGCGAGAGCGGCAGTCTCAAGCCGCTGGCTGGCTTGCTGCGCCAGCATGATGCGGCGCAGGCGGCTCTCCTGGGCGACTGGCTGCACGGTGCTTTTGCGGCGGATAGCCTTGAGCAGGCGCTGGCCCAGCGCGAGCAACTGCAGCCTGGCCAGGTCTTGTATGTGCGTGCCGGCCATGCGGTGAGCCGCTACGGCGTGAGCTTTTTCGCGCAAGACTCGGAGCAGGCCGGTCTGCTGGCGCGGGCGCAGGAAATCGAAAACCTGGACAAACAATTGCGCGGCCAGTCGCTCATCGTCGAGCAGGCGCGCAGCGACCTGGCCCGTGCCGAGTCGGCCTATGCCGACGCCTCGCAGCGTCTGGCCAGCGTGCGCCGCGACACCGCCTCGGGGCAGGAACAGGTGCATGCCTTGCAGGTGGAGACGCTGCGCCTGGAGCAACTGGCCGAGCAGACCCGCCAGCGCAGCCAGCAACTGGCCGGCGAGCTGCAGGACCTCGATGACCAACTCGAGCAATTGCAGGAACGCCGCCTGAGCGCTGAAGGCCGCTTCGAGGAGCTGGACCTGCAACTGGCCGATAGCCAAGAACGTGCGGCCCAGATCGACGACAGGGTGATCGACGCCGAGCGCAAGCTCAGCGAGGCGCGCGAGCAGCAGCGCACCTTGGAGCGGCAGGCGCAGGAGGCCCAGTTCTCTCTGCGCGCCCTGTCGGCCCGCCGCGATGAGCTCAGCCGCAGCATAGACATGGCGGCCCAGCAGGCGGCGGCTTTGGTGGACGAGGAGGCGCGGGCACGGGAGGAGCTGGCCCGCCTATCGGACGCCGCAGCGCAAGCCGGTCTGCAAGACGCCCTGGCCCTCAAGCTCGAGCGTGAAGCCGAGCTGGGTGCCAAGCGCAGCCAGTATGACGATCTGACCGCCAAGCTGCGCGCCAGCGACGAGCGGCGCCTGCAGATCGAGCGTGAGCTCGAACCCTTGCGCCAACGCATCACCGACTTGCAGCTCAAACAGCAGGCCAGCCGGCTCGGCTTTGAGCAGTACGAGCAGTTGCTGGCTGACGCTCAGGCCGACTTGGTGGCGCTGCAGGCCAGCATTGAGGACGGCGGCGTGCGCCTGCATGGCCTACAGGGCGAAATCGATCGCCTGCAGCGTGAGATCACGGCGCTGGGTCCGGTCAATCTGGCAGCATTGGACGAGCTCAGCTCGGCGCGCGAGCGCAAGGGCTTCCTCGATGCGCAAATGCGCGACCTGACCGACGCCATGACCACACTGGAAGACGCGATCCACAAAATTGATATGGAGACCCGCGAGCTGCTCTCGAGTACCTTCGAGACCGTCAACGGCCATTTCGGGCGCATGTTCCCGCAGCTGTTTGGCGGCGGTAATGCCCGCCTGATCATGACCGGCGGAGAGATCCTCGACGCCGGCGTGCAGGTCATGGCCCAGCCGCCGGGCAAGAAGAACCAGACCATCCACCTGTTGTCTGGCGGCGAGAAAGCTCTCACCGCGATTGCCCTGGTGTTTGCCATTTTCCAGCTCAACCCGGCGCCGTTTTGCCTGCTCGACGAGGTCGATGCGCCGCTGGATGACTCCAACACCGAGCGCTATGCCAAGCTGGTCAGCGCCATGTCCAGTGAGACTCAGTTCCTGTTTATTTCGCACAACAAGATTGCCATGGAGATGGCCCAGCAGCTCATCGGCGTGACCATGCAGGAGCAAGGGGTCTCCCGCATCGTGGCAGTGGATATGGAATCGGCCCTCAACCTGGCGGAGGCAGCGCTCACATGAACAACCTGCATCTTGCATTGGCGGTACTCGGCGCAGTGGTGCTGGCCGCGGTGGTCGCCCACGGCGCCTGGACATCGCGTAAAAACCGGCCCAAGCAGGCCGACGCCGAACCCAGGCAGGCCGGTACCGTCGATCCAGCCCTCGAAACCGTCATCGGCCAAGGGCGCCGTGAACCGGTGCTCGAGGGCGTGGCGGAGACCGCCGACGGGTTCGGGTCTCTGCCGACACCCAGGCGCGAGGCCGAGCTTGACAGCCTGATCGATGTCATTGCGCCCATATCGATTGATGGCGTCGTCTCGGGCGAAGCGGCGCTCGCCGCTTTGCCCAGCACCCGCCGGGTCGGCACCAAGCCCTTTGCGGTCGAAGGCCTGAGCGCCGAGACGGGTTTGTGGGAGCCGCCTGCAGCCGGTCAACGCTACAGCGCCTTCCAGGCCGGCATACAACTGGCCAACCGCATGGGGCCGATGAACCAGATCGAGTTTTCTGAATTTGTCACCAAAGCCCGGCATTTTGCCGACGCGGTCGGCGGCGAGCCCCAGTTTCCCGACATGCTCGAAGAGGTGGCGCGCGCCCGCGAGCTCGACCAATTTGCCGGCGAGCACGACGCGCAGCTGAGCTTCACCCTGCGCGCCCGCAACGCCGCCTGGAGCCCCGGCTATGTGCAGCAGCACGCAGCACGGCTCGGTTTTGTGGCGGGCGTGATTCCGGGGCGCATGGTTTTGCCCGGCGAGGTCGACGGCCAACCGCCCATCCTGGGCCTGTCCTTCGATCCGCAGGCGGCCCTGGCCGACGAGCCTGACAAGACCGCCCTGCGCGAAGTCACCCTGACCCTGGATGTGCCTCAGGTAGACCGCGAGGACAAACCGTTTGAGCGCATGTGCGAAGCGGCTTTGAGCCTGGCGGCCAGCATGGAAGGGGCGATCACCGACGACAAGGGCAATGCGATTCGCGCTGACACCATGGAAACCATCCATGCCGACCTGCAAAAGCTCTACGACACGCTGCACGCGCGCGACCTGCCGGTCGGCTCGGCCCTGTGCCGGCGCCTGTTTTCCTGAGCCTTGGCGGCAAGTGCCCGGCTTTTTTTGAATCAGCGCAGCTCATGAGCGACCCACATCGGCCATCGGCAAGGTCTGCCGAGCCGGCCGCCCGGGCCTTGCAACTGCGCCAGCAACTGCACCACCACGCCCACCGCTACTACGTGCTCGACGAGCCGGACATTCCGGACGCCGAGTACGACAAGCTCTTCCAAGAGTTGCAGGCCTTGGAAGCTGCGCACCCCGAGCTGGCCAGCGCCGACTCGCCCACCCAGCGCGTGGGCGGCGCGGTGCTCGACCATTTCGCACCGGTGCGCCACGCCGTGCCCATGCTCAGCATCCGCACCGAGACCGACACCGAGGCTACCGGCGCCCAGGCCTTTGACGCCCGCATCCGCCGTGAGCTGGGTCTGGCCGAGGGCGATGCGCCGGTGGAGTATGTGGCCGAGCTCAAGTTCGACGGCCTGGCCATCAATCTGCGCTACGAGGCCGGTGTGCTGGTGTGCGCCGCCACCCGTGGTGACGGCGAGGTGGGCGAGGATGTGACGCAGAACATCCGCACCATAGGGCAGATTCCCTTGCGCCTACAGATGTCGGCAACTCCCCCAGCTGGTGCGGGGGAGGGCGCACCCGACTCCCTCCCCTTGTGGGGAAGGGCCGGGGTGGGGGCAGCCCCGCCGCCGGTGGTCGAAGTGCGCGGCGAGGTCTACATGCGCCGCGATGACTTCGAAGCGCTCAACGAACGCCAGCGCGAAAAAATCGCCCAGGGCGCCAAAAACGAAAAGACCTTCGTCAACCCGCGCAATGCCGCAGCGGGCGCGGTGCGCCAGCTGGACCCGGCCATTGCCGCCCAGCGCCCCCTGAGCTTTTTTGCCTACGGCCTGGGTGAGGTCGTCCTGCCCGAGGGGCAGATTCCGCCCGAAACGCAGCACGGCTGGCTGATGCAGCTGCGCGACTGGGGCTTTCCGGTGGCCTCGCAGACCCGGCTGGCGCAAGGCGCTGAGGAACTGGTGGCCTTTCACCGCGACATGGGGCAGGGCAGAGACGCGTTGCCCTACGACATCGACGGCGTGGTCTACAAGGTCAACAGCCTGGCTCTGCAAAAGCGCCTGGGCTTTGTGACCCGCGAGCCGCGCTGGGCCGTCGCCCACAAATACCCGGCGCAGGAGCAGCTGACCAGGGTGCTGGCCATTGACGTGCAGGTCGGCCGCACCGGCAAGCTCACGCCCGTGGCCAAGCTCGCGCCCGTGTTTGTTGGCGGCGTCACGGTCACCAATGCCACGCTGCACAACGAAGACGAAGCCCGCCGCAAGGACGTGCGGGTGGGCGACACGGTGGTGGTGCGCCGCGCTGGCGATGTGATTCCCGAGGTGGTCAGCGTGGTGCTGGACAAGCGCGCGCACGATGGCTCGCTCTTCACCATGCCGCGCCAGTGCCCCATCTGCGGCTCGGCCGCGGTGCGCGAAGAAGGCGAGGCCGACTACCGCTGCACCGGCGGCATCTTCTGCCCGGCCCAGCGCAAGGAAGCCATCCTGCACTTTGCCCACCGGCGCGCGGTCGAGATCGAGGGCCTGGGCGACAAGCTGGTCGAGCAGTTGGTTGATGCCAACCTGGTGCGCAACCTGGCCGATCTGTACCGGCTGGGATTTTCGGCCCTGGCCAGCCTCGAACGCATGGGCGAGAAATCAGCCAACAACCTGGTCGCTGCGATCGAAAAGTCCAAGCAGACGACGCTGGCGCGCTTTATCTTTGGCCTGGGCATACGCCATGTGGGCGAGGCCACGGCCAAGGAATTGGCCCGCCACTTTGGCAAGCTCGATGCGGTGATGGACGCCAGCGAAGAGCAACTGCTGGAGGTGGCCGACGTCGGCCCGGTGGTCGCGCAAAGCATACGCACCTTCTTTACGCAGCCGCACAACCGCGAGGTGGTCGAGCAACTGCGCGCCCTGGGACTCGTTTGGCCCGAAGGCGAGCCGGCCGCCCGCGAGGTTCTGCCGCTCACCGGCAAGACCTTGGTGATCACCGGCACGCTCCCCAGCCTGAGCCGCGACGAGGCCAAGGACAAGATCGAAGCGGCCGGCGGCAAGGTGGCCGGCTCGGTCAGCAAGAAGACCGATTACCTGGTGGCCGGCAGCGAGGCCGGCAGCAAGCTGACCAAAGCGCAGGAGCTGGGCATCACCATCCTGGACGAAGCGCAACTGATGGAGCTCCTCCATGGCAGTGCGTGAGATTCTGAAGATGGGCGATGCGCGCCTGCTGCGCGTGGCCCCACGTGTTCCCGCTGAGATGCTGGACAGCGACGCGCTGCACCTGCTGGTGGCCGATATGTTCGAGACCATGCATGCGGTCAAGGGCGCGGGCCTTGCAGCGCCCCAGATCGGGGTCGATTTGCAACTGGTGATCTTCGGCAGCGGCCAGCCCAACCCGCGCTATCCCGAGGCGCCCACCGTGCCCGTCACGGTGCTGCTCAACCCGGTGATCACGCCGCTGGACGGCGAAGAGGAAGAGGGCTGGGAAGGGTGTCTGTCGGTGCCCGGCCTGCGCGGCGTGGTGCCACGCTTTGCGCGCATCCGCTACCAGGGGCTGGACCCTTATGGCGATGCCATAGACCGCACGGTCGAGGGCTTTCATGCCCGCGTGGTGCAGCACGAATGCGACCACCTGATCGGCAAGCTCTATCCCATGCGGGTGCGGGACTTCTCGAGGTTTGGGTTCACCGAGGTGCTGTTTCCGGGCTTGGACGCCGCCGAGGACGATTGAGTCAACGCAATCGGTAGTACCTGTGTCGCGCCGCCACAAGGACCGGGAGTGGGGCCGGGCCGGCCGCCGATTTAGGGACGCATGAGGTGGCCGGCCCCACTCCCAGTCCGCTCTCACCGAAGAAGTATCAAGCTCAAGCCCGCAGCGCCTCCAGCAGCTCCGTCTCAATTGCAATCTGCGCCTTGTTCTGCTGCAGCTCGGCCCCGTCGATCAGGAAGGTGTCTTCCACCCGCTCGCCCAGGGTGCTGACTTTGGCCAGCTTCACGTTGATGCGGTGGCCGGCCAGCACGCGGGCGATCGAGTACAGCAGGCCGGCCCGGTCGCTGGCCGAGACGCTGAGCAGCCAGCGCTGGGCTTTTTCGTCGGGCCGCAGTTCCACCCGGGGGGCCACCGGAAAGCTCTTGACCCGCCGTGAGACCCGGCCTCGGCTGGGGTCGGGCAGGGCGCCGGGCTGGGCCAAGGTGCGGGCCAGTTCGACCTCGATCATGCCGGCCAGCTCGCGGTAATGCTCAGCCAGATCAGGGCTCACCACCTGGAAGGTGTCGAGGGCGAAGCCGTTGTTGGCGGTATGGATGCGGGCGTCGAGGATGGAAAAACCAGCCTGGTCGAAATAGCCACAAATGCGGGCGAAAAGGTCGTTTTGGTCGGGGGTGTAGACCAGCACCTGCAGGCCCTCGCCGGTCGCTGAGGCCCGGGCGCGCACCATGGGGCTGGGCTGGCCCACATGACGCGAGAGTTGGCGCGCATGCCAGGCGATGTCGGCCGCATCGTGGCGCATGAAGTAACCGACGTCGAGGGTGTCCCACAAGGCTTTGTGCGATTCAAAGGGCTGGCTGTGCAGGGCCAGCATGGTCAGCGCTTCGCGCTTGCGCGATTCAACCTCGGCGTCGGCATCGGGCGCCCGACCGCCCAAGACCCGCAGGGTGTAGCGGTACAGGTCGGCCAGCAGCTTGCCCTTCCAGGCATTCCAGACCTTGGGGCTGGTGCCGCGGATATCGGCCACCGTCAGGAGGTAGAGCGCAGTCAGGTAGCGCTCCTTGCCCACGCGCTTGGCAAAGCTGGCGATCACGTCCGGATCGCTCAGGTCTTCCTTTTGGGCGATGCGGCTCATGCTCAAGTGCTCGGCCACGAGAAACTCGATCAGGCGGGCGTCCTCACGGGCAATGCCGTGCTGGCGGCAAAACAGGCGCACTTCGCGCCCGCCCAGCTCGGAATGGTCGCCACCTCGGCCCTTGGCGATGTCATGAAACAGGGCGGCGATGTAGAGGATCCAAGGCTTGTCCCAGCCGGCGGCCAGTTGGGAGCAGGCCGGGTATTCGTGGGAATGTTCGGCCAGAAAGAAGCGCCGCACATTGCGCAGCACCATCAGGATGTGCTGATCGACGGTGTACACATGAAACAGGTCGTGCTGCATTTGCCCGACGATGCGGCGAAACACCCAGAGGTAGCGCCCGAGCACCGAGGTCTGGTTCATCAGCCGGATCGCGTGGGTGATGCCCTCGGGCTGCAGCAGGATCTGGCGGAAGGTGTCGCGATTGACCGGGTCGCGCCGAAAGCTGCCGTCCATGGTGCTGCGGGCGTTGTAGAGCGCGCGTAGCGTGCGGGCAGAAAAGCCCTTGATGCCGGGTTCGGTTTCATAGACCAGGAAGGTCTGGAGAATGGCGCGGGGATTTTTCAGGTAGAGGTCGTCGCTGGCCACCTCAAGCTGACCGGCCTTGTCCCAGAAGTCATCGTTGATACGCCGCAGCGGGTAGTCGCTCGGCGCCAGCCGCTCCTCAATGCCCAGCAGCAAAATCTGGTTGAGCTGGGCCACCGCTTTAGCCGCCCAGTAGTAGCGGCGCATTAGCTTTTCGCTGACCCGCATGCTGCCTTTGCGCGGCCGGCCATCGGCATCGAGCTCAGCCTGGTAACCAAAGGATTGGGCCACGCTGGTCTGCAGGTCGAACACCAGGCGGTCTTCGCGGCGGCCGGCCAGCAGGTGCAGGCGCAGCCGAATCAGGCTGAGCAGGGCCTCATTGGCCTTGATGCGGCGCACTTCAAATTCGGTGAGCAGGCCTTGCTCGGCCATCTCGTCCCAGTTGCGACCCAGTCCTGCCGCCCGCGCCACCCACAGGATGATCTGCAGATCGCGCAGGCCACCGGGTGACTCCTTGCAATTGGGTTCGAGCGAGTAGGGCGTATCTTCGTATTTGGTGTGCCGCTGCCGCATCTCCAGCGTCTTGGCGACAAAAAAGGCCTGCGGATCGAGTTGCTGTGTTAGCTGCTCCAGCAGGGCCGCATATTGGCTGCGCGAGCCGGCCACGAGACGGGCTTCGAGCAGCGAAGTTTGGATGGTGATGTCGCGCGCCGCTTCTTGCAGGCATTCGCTGGGGCTGCGAACGCTGGAGCCTATCTCTAGGCCGCAGTCCCAGCACAGGCTGATAAAGCCTTCCAGGCGCTGCTGCAGGCTCTGCCCGTCGGCCCCAGCGGCACTGAGCTCGGCCCCTTCGGGCAGGAGCAGCAACACGTCGACGTCCGAATGGGGAAACAGCTCGCCGCGGCCGTAGCCTCCTACCGCAACCAGGCTGCAGCCTGCTTCAAAGCCAGCTTGCTGCCAAAGTTGCCTGAGCGTCTGGTCGGTGTGCAGGGCCAGTTTTTGCAGCAGTTTGCGTACGCCGCGCGGCGACGCGCCGGTGCGAGCTTCGGCCATCAGCTCGGCCTTGCCCCGCCGATAGCGTTCGCGCCATTGGGCTTGCAGCTCGGGATGGGCCAGCGCCATGGTCTTGGGCCTGACCGGTCTAACTCAGGCGCCGGCCAGGGCCGGGGCCGATACGAAGTCGGGCACCGCCGGGCTGCCGCCAGAGACGGTGAGCACCTCATAGCCAGTGGGGGTGACCAGCACCGTGTGCTCCCATTGGGCCGACAGGGAATGGTCGCGGGTGACGATGGTCCAGCCGTCTTTTTCTGGGCCGTCCTTGATGTCACGCTTGCCCAGATTGATCATGGGCTCGATGGTGAAGACCATGCCGGCGCGCAGCTCTTCGAGCGTGCCGGGGCGGCCGTAATGCAGCACCTGCGGCTCTTCGTGGAACTTCTTGCCGATACCGTGGCCGCAGAACTCGCGCACGATGCTGTAGCCCTGACGCTCGGCAAAGACTTGAATGGCGTGGCCGATATCGCCCAGGCGCACGCCGGGCTTGACCTTGGCAATGCCGTGCCACATGGCCTCGTAGGTGACCTGGCACAGGCGCTTGGCAGCAATCGAGCACTCGCCCACCAAGAACATGCGCGAGGTATCGCCATGCCAGCCGTCCTTGATGGTGGTCACGTCGATGTTGACGATATCGCCTTTTTTCAGCGCCTTGTCATTGGGAATGCCGTGGCAAACCACATGATTGACCGAGGTGCACAAGCTCTTGGGGTAGGGCGCATAGCCGGGCGGCTGGTAGCCCAGGGGTGCCGGTACCGTGCCTTGCACCTGGGTCATGTAGTCATGGGCCAGGCGGTCGATCTCGTTGGTGGTGATGCCAGGCTTGACGAAGGGGGTCAGGTAGTCCAGCACTTCGGAGGCCAGTCGGCCGGCCAGGCGCATGCCAGCCGCGCCTGCCTCGTCTTTGATGGTGATGCTCATAAGGGCGGATTATCGCCGCCCAGCGACTGCTTCGCTGACCCCACCGCTCCAGCCGGGCTCAGGGCAGAACGTAGCGCGCTGGCTGCGCTGCAGGTATTTCACGCACGGCGGCAATGCGCTGCACAAAGCGCCCCGCACCGCCGGCAGCGTCCGGCTCGAAGCCGTCTTCAAAAGCCACCACCCGCAGCGTCGAACAGGCTTGCAGCAGCTCACCGGGCTGGAGCAAGAACTCCGGCCTTGCGGGGCGGCCTATGGTTTGCTGCCCGTCGGCAAAGGTTTCGTAAATCAGCACGCCGCCCGCGTCCACGCTGCCGACCACGGTGGGCAGCAGAGCGCGCCAAAGGTAGTTGCTCACCACCACGCCTGCAAAGCGCTCACCGTTCAGGGGCCAGCTGCTGCCTTCAATATCGGCCACCATGGTCTGGCAGCGCTCCGGCGGCAGGGCGATGGCGGCCAGCGCAGCCGCGTCACGGTCTATGCCTACAACGGGATGGCCTTGTTGGACAAACCAGGCCAGATGGCGGCCCGAGCCGCAGGCGATATCCAGCACCCGGCCCTGGCTGGGCACCAGGTGCGACCAGCGCCGAACCCAGGCACTGGCTCTGGCGGCCAGAGCGGCGGCGTCAACGGCAGGCTGGACCATGGTTTTAGAAGCAGGCCCAGACCTGCTCTGCCAGCATCACTAGAAAGGCCGGCTGCAGATAGAGCATGAAAACGCCCGCACTGAGCCCGAGCAGGGCGCTCCACAGGGCGATGCGTTGCGTGCGCTTCATGCGGCGTGTGTATGGTTTGATGGGGATCAGGCCGGCACCGGCTCGCGCACGATAGGCGCTTCCCGCACCGGCAGGTTGATCAGGGCCGCGAAGATGCCCAGCGCGATGGCGATGTACCAGACCAGGTTGTAGCTGCCGGTCAGGTCGTACAGGTAGCCGCCGAGCCAGACGCCTGCAAAAGAGCCGAGCTGGTGGCTGAAGAAGACCGATCCGCCGAGCATCGAGAGGTACTTGACGCCAAAGATATGGGCCACGGTGGCATTGGTCACCGGCACCGTCGACAGCCACAGCAGGCCCATGACCGAGGCAAACACATAGACGCTCCAGGGGCTCAGCGGCACCAGCAGGAAGATCGAAATGGCCACCGCGCGGGCCAGATAAATAAAGGCCAGGATCAGACGCTTGGAATGCTTTTGTGCCAGCGAGCCGGCCAGGTAGGTGCCGAAAATATTGAACAGGCCAATCAGCGCCAGTGCCATGCCGGCCACGCCAGGCTCCAGGCCCGCGTCGCGCAGATAGCTGGGCATGTGAATGCCGATGAAGACCACCTGAAAGCCGCAGACGAAGTAGCCCGCTGTGAGCATCTGAAAGCTGGGGTAGCGCAAGGCCTCCTTGAGCGCCTGCCTCATCGTTTGCTCGCCCAGGCCAGCCGGCGGACCTACCTTTTCGTTGAGCCCGCGGGCCAGCGGCAGCATCAGCAGGCAGCTGACGGCCATCAGCAGCAGGGTCTGCTGCCAACCCCAGTGCCCGATCAGCCAGGCTTCGATCGGCACCAGCGCAAATTGGCCAAAGGAGCCGGCTGCACCCACCACCCCCATAGACCACGCTCGTTTTTCCGGCGCAACATTGCGGCCTATCACCCCATAGACCACCGCATAGGTGGTGCCAGACTGGGCTGCGCCGACCAGCAAGCCGGCGGCCAGGGTAAATTGCCAGCCCTCGGTTGCCAGCGCCATGCCGCTCAGACCCAGCAGGTAGAGCAGGCTACCGACCATGACGACCCGCATCGCGCCATAGCGGTCGGCCGCCATGCCGGCCACGATCCCCAGCAGGCCCCAAACCAGGTTTTGCACCGCAATGGCCACCGAGAAGGTTTCGCGCGGCCAGCCGTGGGTCTGGGTGATGGGCAACAGCCACAGACCAAAACCGTGCCTGACCCCCATGGACAGGGTGACGATCAGGGCGCCGCAGACCATGAGCTGGACCATGGGCAGGGCATTGGGGCGGGAGGCGTTGGTCATGTCTGAACTGTAACCATGGTCCCGGGCTTTGTCTGTCACCGAGGGCTGGGGTCGCGGATCCGGTAAACTGTATATTTATCCAGTAAAGCTGAAGCGGCCCACTACAATCGCCCACTTTCGCGCACCGACCATGACAGCCAAGCCCAGCACAGACTATTCCGAAAGTTCCATCCGAGTCCTCAAGGGGCTCGAGCCTGTCAAGCAGCGTCCGGGCATGTACACCCGCACCGACAACCCGCTGCATATCTTGCAAGAGGTGATCGACAACGCCGCCGACGAGGCGCTGGCCGGCCACGGCAAGAAGATACGCCTGATGCTGCACAGCGACGGCTCGGTCAGCATCGAAGACGAAGGCCGGGGCATTCCCTATGGCATGCACCCTCAGGAGAAGGCGCCGGTCATCGAACTGGTCTTCACCCGCTTGCATGCCGGCGGCAAGTTCGACAAAGGACAGGGCGGCGCCTACAGCTTTTCAGGCGGCCTGCATGGGGTGGGCGTGAGCGTCACCAACGCACTGGCCAAGCGGCTGGAAGTCAGCAGCTACCGCGAGGGCCAGGTGGCGCGTCTGGTGTTTTCTGGTGGCGATGTGATCGAGCCGCTGCAGCTGCGCAAGGCCGGCGAAGGCGATCGGCGTCAGGGCACCACGGTGCGTGTCTGGCCCGACCCCAAATACTTTGACAGCGCCGCCATCCCTGCCAATGAGCTGGTGCACCTGCTGCGCAGCAAGGCGGTGCTGATGCCCGGCGTGAGCGTCAGCCTCAGCCATGAGAAAACCCGCGAAACCCAGACCTGGCTCTACAAGGGCGGACTGCACGACTACCTGCAGCAGACCCTCAGTGCCGACCCGGTCATTCCCATGTTCGAGGGCGAGGGCTATGCCGACGCCGCCCATGAGAGCTTTGCCGAAGGCGAGGGCGTGCAGTGGTGCGTGGCCTTTACCGAAGACGGCCAGCCGGTGCGCGAAAGCTATGTCAATCTGATTCCGACCACTGCTGGCGGCACCCACGACAGCGGCTTGCGCGAAGGCCTGTTTCAGGCCATCAAGAGCTTCATCGACCTGCACAGCCTGCTGCCCAAGGGCGTCAAGCTGATGCCCGAAGACGTGTTTGCTCGGGCCAGCTATGTGCTGTCGGCCAAGGTGCTGGACCCGCAGTTTCAGGGGCAGGTCAAGGAAAGGCTCAACTCGCGCGATGCGGTGCGGCTGGTGTCGAGCTTTGTGCGACCCACGCTCGAGCTCTGGCTCAACCAGCACGTGGACTACGGCAAAAAACTGGCCGAACTGGCCATCCGCGCCGCACAGACCCGCCAAAGAGCCGGCCAGAAGGTGGAAAAGCGCAAGGGCTCGGGTGTGGCGGTGCTGCCGGGCAAGCTGACCGACTGCGAGAGCAAGGATTTGTCGCTCAACGAGGTGTTTTTGGTCGAGGGCGATTCAGCCGGCGGCAGCGCCAAAATGGGCCGCGACAAGGAAACCCAGGCCATCTTGCCCCTGCGCGGTAAAGTGCTCAACACCTGGGAGGTGGAGCGCGACCGCCTGTTTGCCAACACCGAGATTCACGATATCTCGGTGGCCATCGGGGTCGACCCGCATGGCCCGAACGACGAGCCCGATTTGAGCGGGCTGCGTTATGGCAAGGTCTGCATCCTTTCGGACGCCGACGTTGACGGTTCGCACATACAGGTCTTGTTGCTGACCTTGTTCTTCCGCCACTTTCCTAAGCTGATTGAGCGCGGCCATGTGTATGTGGCCCGCCCGCCGCTGTTCAGGGTGGATGCGCCGGCGCGCGGCAAGAAGCCGGCGGCCAAGGTCTACGCGCTCGACGAGGGCGAGCTGACCGCCATCTTGGACAAGCTGCGCAAGGACGGGGTGCGTGAAGGCGCCTGGGCCATCAGCCGCTTCAAGGGCTTGGGCGAGATGAGCGCCGAGCAGCTCTGGGACACCACCCTCAACCCTGATACCCGCCGCCTGCTGCCGGTCCATTTAGGCCAGCTGGACTTTGCACAGACCGAACAGCTGATCACCAAGCTCATGGGCAAGGGCGAGGCCGGAGCCCGCCGCGAGCTGATGGAGCTGCACGGCGACAGCGTGGAAGTGGACATCTGATATGCGCCTGCCTGGCCTGGCCGTCTTGCTGTGCGCCCTGACCTTGGGCGGGGCGGCGCGTGCCGAGGTCTGGGCCTGGGTTGACGAGCGCGGGGTGCCGCACTTTGCCAGCCACCAGGTTGATGCGCGTTACCAGCTCTTCTTCAAGGGCTCTGCGCCCGAGTTGCTGGTCAAGCCCATGGCAACGCCTGCGCCGACACCTTCACCCTCTGCACAGCCGGCCACAGCGCTGGGCACCTTGGTGCCCCTTGCCGGCCCCAGCGGCGGCGCTGTGATGGCCGCAGCTTCCTCGCCGCGGCCTCGGCTTTTGGGCCTGCTGGAGAACTCGCCGGGCTACAAGCGCGTCTTGCCCTTGGTGCAGGATGTGGCGCGTCAACTGGGCCTGGATGCACAGCTGATGGTGGCATTGATCGCTGCCGAATCAGGCTTTGACCCGCGCGCGGTTTCGCCCAAGGGCGCGGTCGGCTTGATGCAGCTGATGCCGGGCACGGCCGAGCGTTATGGCGTGCGGGCCGACACCAGCACCAGCCAGCGCGAGCGGTTGATGCAACCCGAGACCAATGTCCGCGCCGGTGCCTTGTTCTTGCGTGACCTTTTGCTGATGTTCCCGGGCCGCGTCGATCTGGTGCTGGCCGCCTACAACGCGGGCCCTGGCGCGGTCATGCGCGCCGGTCTGCGCATCCCCGATTACCCCGAGACGCAAAACTATGTGCGCACCGTGACCGAGTTGTTTGCCTACCTGCGCCCGGCCGCGCTGGCCCCGAAAGTCGAGGTGGCGGCTTTGCCGCCGCCCGTCCAGGCTCCGGCCGCCCCTGCGCCTGCTGCCACCTGGTTGTCCCCCCAGGCCGCTGATGCGGTCTCGCGCGGCATTTTGCTGGCGCCACCGGGCATACCCCTGAGCCTGCCGGCCAGCCGCGATTGATTGATTTGAGATAGAAAAGCCATGGATTTGTTCACCCCAGCCCCTGCCGAGCCCGCCGCCGATGGCGACAGCCTGGCCGCCTACGCCCAGCGCGCCTACCTGGAATACGCCCTGAGCGTGGTCAAGGGCAGAGCTCTGCCCGACGTTTGTGACGGCCAGAAGCCGGTGCAGCGTCGCATCCTCTACAGCATGTCGCGCATGGGCCTGGGCTTTGGCGGGCCCAATGGCGCCACCGGTGCCAAGCCGGTCAAGAGCGCCCGGGTGGTGGGCGATGTGTTGGGCCGATTTCATCCCCACGGCGACCAGGCGGCCTACGACGCGCTGGTGCGCATGGCGCAGGATTTCTCGCAGCGCTACCCGCTGATCGATGGGCAGGGCAATTTCGGCTCGCGCGATGGTGACGGCGCGGCGGCCATGCGCTACACCGAGGCAAGGCTGGCACGCATCACCAATTTGCTGCTCGATGAGATAGACGAGGGTACGGTCGATTTCGTGGCCAATTACGACGGCTCGACCGAAGAGCCTTCGCAGTTGCCGGCGCGCCTGCCCTTTGTGCTGCTCAATGGGGCCAGCGGCATTGCGGTGGGCTTGGCCACCGAGATCCCCAGCCACAACCTGCGCGAGGTGGCCGACGCCTGTGTGGCCCTGATCAAGAACCCCAAGCTCAGCGACGAGGAGTTGCTGGGCATCATTCCCGGCCCCGATTACCCCGGCGGCGGGCAAATCATCTCCGGCCCGGCCGATATTGCTTCGGCCTATGCCAGCGGCCGTGGCTCGCTCAAGGTGCGCGCGGTTTGGAAGATTGAAGAGCTGGCGCGCGGCCAATGGCAACTCGTGGTCAATGAGTTGCCGCCGGGCGTGAGCACTCAAAGAGTTCTGGAAGAAATCGAGGAGCTGACCAACCCCAAGGTCAAGGCCGGCAAGAAGGCCCTGAGCGCAGACCAGATGCTGCTCAAGCAGACCGTGCTGGCCGTGCTCGATGTGGTGCGCGATGAGTCGAGCAAGGATGCAGCGGTCAGGCTGGTTTTCGAGCCCAAGACCAGCCGCATTGAACAAAGCGAGTTGATCAATACCTTGCTGGCCCACACCAGCCTGGAGACCTCGGCGCCGATCAACCTGACGCAGATTGGTCTGGATGGCAGGCCGATGCAAAAGTCGCTGCGCCAGATGATCGAGGAGTGGATAGGCTTTCGCCAGCAGACCGTGCAGCGCCGCTCGCAGCACAGGCTGGACAAGGTGCTGGCGCGCATCCACATCCTGGAAGGCCGACAATTGGTGCTGCTCAATATTGACGAGGTGATTCGCATCATTCGTCATTCCGACGAGCCCAAGCAGGCGCTGATTGAGCGCTTTAGCCTCAGCGATCGGCAGGCCGAAGACATTCTGGAAATCCGTCTGCGACAGCTGGCCCGCCTGGAGGCCATCAAGATCGAGCAGGAGCTCAAGGAATTGCGCGAGGAGCAGGGCAAGCTTGAAGAAATTCTGGGCAGCCCCAACGCGCTTCGCCGCCTGATGGTGCGCGAGATCGAGGCCGACGCCAAGCTCTTTGCCGATGCGCGCCGCACCCTGATTCAGGCCGAAAAGAAGGCGGTGGTCGAGGTCAAGGTCATCGACGAGCCGGTCACGGTGGTGGTCTCCTCCAAAGGCTGGGTGCGAGCCCGACAGGGTCACGGCCACGACAGCGCCGGCTTTGCCTTCAAGGCTGGCGACGGGCTTTACGGCACCTTCGAGTGCCGCACCGTCGATACCCTGCTGGCTTTTGGCGGCAACGGCCGGGTCTATTCGGTGCCGGTATCGGTGCTACCCGGCGCGCGCGGCGACGGGCAGCCGCTGACCACCTTGGTCGAACTGGAAACGGGCAGCCAGCTGCTGCACTACTTTGCCGGCCCCGCGCAGGCCACGCTCTTGTTGTCGGGTTCAGGCGGCTACGGCTTTCTGGCCACGGTGGAGAGCATGGTCTCGCGCAACAAGAGCGGCAAGGCCTTCGTCAGCCTGGGCGAGGGCGAAACCCTGTGCGCGCCCTCGCATGTCAGCGGCAGCAACGCCAGCCCGGCGCCTGACAAAGCCGCCATGCCCGCAGCCACCCATGTGGCCTGCGGCAGTACCGCAGGGCGCATCCTGACCTTTGCCATTGACGAGCTCAAACTCATGGAAAAAGGCGGCCGCGGTCTGATGCTGATCGACCTTGAGGCCAAGGACAGCTTGGCCGGCGCGGCGGCCTATACCCGCAGCGTAAAAATCCAGGGCATAGGCCGAGGCGGCAAAGAGCGCGAAGAAACTCTGGAAATCCGCAGCCTCAACAACGCGCGCACCGCTCGCGCGAAAAAAGGCAAAGTGGCCGACCTGGGCTTCAAGCCCAATCGGGTGACGCGGGTGGAGTAAGGCGCTGCGGCCCATCGTGGCCCGCTGTGGCCTGGGGTGGCCTGGTGCCACTTGGGGCCGCCTGCCCCGGCCAGGCCGTGGCAGTGCGAAGCCACCGCACGAGGCGGTGGCTGCAGGGCTTAGCCTCAGCAGCAGGCCATCATGCTGCGCTGCAGCTGCCCCAGATAGGCCCCGCCGGGCACATCAGAGTATTTCAAATTCGCAAACAAGCCGCGGCGCTTTTGGTCGTTGGCGTCAGCCAATACGCGGTAGCTTTCCAAATCCTCACCGCTCAGACCGATTTGCTCGATCGGCCGGGTGCCGTCTGAAACCAGCGATTGGGGCTTGGCGCCCAGCATCAGGCGCGCGCCCACGCCCGCATAGAGGTAACGGTCGCCGAAGGCCTTGTTCATGGCCTCAAATGCAGGCTCGCCGGTGCAATGGCCTGGGGCCACATAGGCTACCTTATAGGTGTTCTGCATCACGTTGATGGTTTTTGCAATCTCGTCGTCTTTACTGACCACCATATGCATGCCGCCCGAGATCATGTGTATACGCGGATCGATTTTGACCGCTGCCTCCAGAATACGGTCGATCCCGGGGTGCGAGCAGCCCACCACCAAAACCAGTCCTTGCGGTGTTTGCAAGGCCAGCGACAACTCGCGCAACTCCAGCGTGCCGGGCTTGTCCGACACCAGGCTGATGACATGCACGCCCGGGGCCAGTTCGGTGGTTTTATCAATGAGCCGGATGTTGGCCTCGGGCCAAGCTGCGCCGAAGCGCATCACCTCCGGTGGCTTGCCGTCGTAGTAACGCCTCTGGGGCGGCAGGGATTCGCTGCGGCGGTAGAAGCTGCCGGGCAGGTCGCCGCCATACACGCCGAACCCTTCCTTGGGCGCATAAATGACGACCTTGGGATTGACGCTGAGCAGATGCGCCATGCCGCCCATGTGATCGCCGTGGCGGTGCGACATCACCACCATATCGAGCCGACTGAGGTCCGCGCCCAGAGCGCGGGCGTTGTGCGCCAGCGTCTGGCCGTTGTTGCCCGTGTCAAAAAGAATGCGCCGCCCATCGATTTCAATCAAGGCCGCGTAGCCCCAGTCCTTGATCAGGTGGGTTTCACTGCACAGGGCGTCGAACAAGATGGTGATACGCGGCTGCGATGGCTTGGCCGCTGCTGCGGTCTGGCCCAAGCTGCTGCAGCCTGCGGAAAGTACAGCCGGTGCGCTCAGCGCGGTGGCGATCAAATTGCGTCGTTTCATGGAGGCTCCTAAAAAACAGATAGGCACGGCTGCCGGTGAGGGGGCAGGGACTGGTCAAAGTCTGACGCCTTTTACGTATTCCCGTACTCGGTTCTAACCCTGGACTCCGCCTCTGCGTCGAGGGAAATTACGATGTTTTACAAGCCAAGACCTGCTGCCTGGCTATCGCGAACGGGAACGCGTTCATGCCGTGCAAGGCCTTCGATGTGGAGGCCCCAAATAGTCCCGGCTCGGAGGCCTTTGCACCGCTCATCCGCCCGGGCAAGGCATGTACCCATTCGTAGAGTGTGGCGCACCAGCCTGGAAAAAACAGGGCAAAGATTCACAAACAGAAGGCGATTAACTCCAGTGGCTGAACTACAGTTATTTTTAACAGTACATCCCTCGGCTGATCGAGCAAGCGGTTCATCCTCACCAACCCGGCTCTGGCGCCAAGCCAGTGGCCCCCCCTTATTGCAAGGCTCAGACCATACTGGCAAGCAGCTCTCTTCGACTACCCGATGGTCACGGTGGAAGACTCTCGCGAGAGCTACGGCGAGTTGAGGCTGCAGAGCCTTGGCATGTGGCAGGGGCGGGTGGTCTTCCTGGTCTGGACACCACGTGGTGAAGACACCGCGCATCTCATTTCGTGCCGTTATGCCGACCGTCAAGAAACCGATGACTACTTCCAAGCCATTTAGTGCAGCCGCCATCGCTTCGGCCAAGGCGGCTGCTGCGGAATCTGGCCATGGCAATGCCTCTAGGGTCAACTGGAGCCAAGGTGTTGTCACCCCGGGTGGTGGCGTCACTGCCACCATCGCTGCGCTGGGTCGTACTCGCGGTCCGAACAAGAAGCCTGCAAAGGTGCAGGTCGCGATTCGACTTGACCCTGAACTCGTTGGCGCACTCAGGGCAAGCGGCCCCGGTTGGCAAACCCGTGTCAATGCTGCGCTGAAGCAGTGGCTTGCGTCGCAGCCCGAAAAACGCAAGCCGCGCAGGCACGGTGCGGTCTAGCTTGTAAGGTCAGGCCTCGAAGCTGCGATCTGGCCTTGCTGCCGCTAGGGCTGGTGCGCCGCAGACGCTCATCGGCCCGGCCCTTGCACATGCCAGCCGGCCCTTGCTCTCATAGCGAGCCTGGCGCTCCAGGTCGGTCTGCATCTTGCGCTCAAATTGTTCGCGGGTCTGGCCCAAGCACTTGAGGTACTTGCTTCGGAAGACATCTGTCCATACACTTTGGCCATGCGCATCGACTGGTATCCGATCAAGGCTGCCGCAAACCTGCGTGAGCACAAGGTCTCGTTTGCGGAAGCAGCAACGGTTCTGTCGGACGAATTTGCCCTGACTCGAGAAGATCCTGATTCGGTCGGTGAACAGAGATTTGTGTCCCTCGGCATGTGCGCTACCGGCCTATTGCTTGTTGTTGTGTATACCCACCGTGAGCCCGACATCTATCGAATCATCTCCGCCTGGAAAGCCATCAAGCCACAGAGGAATCAATATGAAAAAGCCCGCCGCTGAATCGTATCGCGACATCGACTTCTCAACTTCAAAGCGGGGCGCGGTCATCCCGCTCGAACCTGGCAAGACCAAAATCTCTATCCGTTTGGACACAGCGGTCATCGAGTACTTCCGAAAGCAAGTCGAAGACGCTGCAACAGGCAACTATCAGACGCTCATCAACGACGCGCTGGTGGCATTCATCGGGCAGCGCTCTGTTCTTGATGCTGTACGTCAAGTCGTGCGCGAGGAGCTGCAAGTGCCTCGTGCCGTGGCACGTCGAACCAAGTCACGAGCCCTGAGCACTTGACCCTCACTTTCTGGGCGCACTCAGGGCGAACGGCCCCGGTTGGGAAACCCGACTTGATGCTGCTATGAACCAGTGGCTGGCGTCGCAGACGCTTATCGGCCCGGCCCCTGCACATGCCAGCCGGCCTTGCTCTCATGACGGGCTTGGCGCTCCAGGTCGGCCTGCATTTCGCGCTCGAACTGTTCGCGGGTCTGGCGCAAGCGCTCGATGAAGCTTTCGGCGACATGCCTGTCGCTTTGGGCATGGCGCAAAAACTCCAGAGAGTGGCGCCTGAAGTTGTCGGCCAGTTGTTTGCTTTGCGTGCGGTCCATGCCCAGCACCTCGAGCACGGAGCGGCCGCTGCGCAGTGAGGACTCGAACAGTTCGCGCTCTACGTGCTGCACCTGCATTTCGGCCAGTTCCATGGCGTGCCTGGCATCGCGGGCTCTGGCCACGATGCGCACATGACCATGGTCGTGCTGCAAGGTCTGGACCAGGCGATTGCATTGGGTCACATCGTCGATGGCCACCACCATAGCCTGGGCATGTTCAATGCCTGCGGCGCGCAGCAAGTCACTCTGCGTGGCATCGCCAAAGTACACCTTGAAGCCGTAGCGCCGGGCGCTGTCGACGGTGTTGGCATCGTGGTCAATCACGGTGGGCTTGATGCCCGCAGCCATGAGCAGGCGCGCCACCGTCTGGCCGTAGCGGCCAAAGCCGGCCACGATGACCGGCGGGTGCGCGTCTTCAAAGCTGTCGGCCGGACGCTCGGGTGATTTTTCGCGGCAGGCCCAGTCGAACACTCTGAGCAGCAGGGGTGTGCTGGCCATGGACAGGGCGGCAATCAGGGTCAGCAAGTCGGCCTGGCTGGCACTCAAGGCGCCCGAGAGCTTGGCGGCCGACAGGACCACAAACGCAAATTCGCCGACCTGGGACAGCAACAGGGCCAAGAGCAGCTTGTCGCGGCCCTTCAGACCCAACCAAGGCGCCAAGGCCCAGACCGCCAGGGTTTTCAGGCCCACCACCAAAAGTAAACCTGCGATCACCTGTACCGGCATGCTCACCAGCAAGCCCAGATCCATGCCCATGCCCACAGCGATGAAGAACAGGCCGAGCAGCAGTCCCTTGAAGGGCAGGATGTCGCTCTCCAGCGCATGGCGGTACTCGCTGCTGGCCAGCAGCACCCCAGCCAAAAAGGCACCCAGGCCCATGGACAAACCCACCTGGCCCATGAGCGCGGCCACGCCCAACACCAAAAGCAGCGCAAAGCCGGTGAAGAGTTCGCGCACTTGCATGCGGGCGACGAAATGCATCACCGGGTAGGCCACATAGCGGCCCAGCAGCACCACGGCCGCCACCGCCCCCAGCTGCCACCACCAGGCGACCGAGGGCGCAGCGGCAGGCGATGCCGAGGGCGGCGCGGCCTGGCCCAGCACCGCCGCCAGGGCCAGCAAGGGAATGGCCGCCATGTCTTGGTAAAGCAACATAGAAAAGCCGTGGCGGCCCAGCGGCGCGGGCATGAGGTTGCGCTCTTGCAGCAGGGCCACCACGATGGCGGTGGACGACAGCGCCAAGGCGAGAGCGCCTATCAAGCTGGCCTGCCAGGTCCAGCCCAGGGCCCAGCCCAAGGTGCCTACGGCGGCAGCGCACACCCCCATTTGCGCCGTGCCACCGCCAAAGACCATGCCGCGCATGGCCCACAGGCGCTTGGGCTCGAGCTCCAACCCGATGACAAAGAGCATGAGCACTACGCCCAATTCAGAAACATGCAGCAAGGCGGCGGGGTCGCTCACCAGTCCGAGCGCCATGGGACCAATCACCACGCCGGCCAGCAGGTAGCCGAGCACCGAGCCCAGGCCCAGGCGCACCGCCAAGGGCACGAAGATCAAGGCCGCCCCCAAGAACAAGATGGCTTGGTTCATGGCGCTGGCCCTTCGGGGGAGGGTGCGCTCAAAAATTCATCGCACCGTTGTTCAAGGGTGGCACTGGCTTGCTGCAAGAGCTGCTCGGTGATGTCATGCGCACCGTGCACCACGAAGGGCGAACACCAATGCATGCCGCAAAAGCGAGCGGTCTGTTCGATCGGGGCCACGTAGTCGCGGAAGGGTCGGCGGTGCATCTCCCGATGTGCATAGGCCGGGTCAGCGCCGCCGGCGCTGCAGACCCACCAGCAGGTTTTGCCCCGCAGTGCATCGCCGCCATGGCCATAGGCCCAGCCCAGGGCCAGTACCTGGTCGATCCAGTGCTTCATCAAGGAGGGCACGCTGTACCAGTACACCGGGGTCAGCCAGACGATTTTTTGCCAGCGCAGCAAGGCCTGCTGTTCGGCCTCGACATCAATGTCAAAGTCGGGATAGAGCTCATAGAGTGAACGCAGCTCTGCCCCTGGCTGGGCCGACAGGACTTCAAGAAGGTGCTTGATCACGCGTGACTGAGAGGGCCTGGGGTGGGCGTGGATGATGAGCATCAGGCTTTAAGGGCCGCATGGCGACCGGCAGAGAGAAAAAGATTAATCCTTTTGAATTATCCCTGGTGTCGTTGCCATGGGTCTTGGCCGTGACCCGTTTGCCCCCTTGCGCTGCACCAGCTGCTTAGGGCCCTGCTGTGGATGCCGGTGCTACAACAGCCGCAACTGAGCGCCCCTGGTCCGCCTGACGCAGGCCTCAGGCCCGCTCTTGGAGCAGAGCCCGAACACTGTCGATCACCCGATCGGGCTGGCAGTCCTCAATGGATTGGCCCATGTTGTAGCCGTAGGGCAGAAGCCAGACCGGCACACCGGCGTTGCGGGCGGTGGCAGCGTCGATGGAGGAGTCACCCACGAACAGGGCTTGCTCGGGCGCCACGCCAAACTGCTCAAGGCAGTGCAGTACGCCGGCTGGATCGGGCTTTTTGGTGGGCAGGCTGTCGCCAGCAATCACCTGATCCAGCAGCGGCAGCAGGCCGTGGGCCCGCAGCACGATGTCGGTGTAATGCGCTTCCTTATTGGTCACCACCGCCAGCCGGCAGCCGCCCTCGCGCAGCGCGAGCAGCGTCTCGGGCACACCCGGATAGAGTTGGCTGCGGGTGCCGCAGCGGCTTTGGTAGTGACTGTTGAAAGTGCTGCGTATCGCTGCAAGCTCAGGGCTCAGTCGCACCGCCTCCAGGCTTGCGTTTTGACGATAGGCCAGGGCCTTGACCAGCAGCTCCCCGGTGCCGTGGCCTATCCAGCCGTCGACCAGGGACTGTGAAACCGGCGCCAGGTTCAGGTGCGCCAGGGTGTCGTTGACTGCGTCGGCAATTTCTGGTGCGGTCTCGATCAGGGTACCGTCCAGGTCGAACAGCACCGCCTTCCAGGCCGCGGTGCTCATGCCTGACCCAGCGAACGTTTGCGCCGTTCCATCAGGCGCCAGACAAAGGGGGTGAAGATCAGTTGCATGGCCAGCTCCATCTTGCCGCCTGGCACCACGATGGTGTTGGCCCGGCTCATCCAGGCGTCGTCAATCATGCTGCGCAGGTACTGAAAGTCTATGCCCTTGGGATTGGCAAAGCGGATCACCACCATGCTCTCGTCGGCCGAGGGAATGTCGCGCGCGATAAAGGGGTTGGAGGTATCGACCATGGGCACCCGCTGGAAGTTCACATGGGTGTGGGCGAACTGCGGCACGATGTAGTTGATGTAGTCGGGCATACGCCGCAAGATGGTGTCGGTCACCGCCTCGGTGCTGTAGCCCCGCTGGTGCTTGTCGCGCCAGAGTTTCTGTATCCACTCCAGGTTGATGACCGGCACCACGCCAACTCGCAGGTCCGGGTATTGGGCGATGTTGTGCTTGGGTGTGACCACCGCGCCGTGCAGGCCTTCATAGAACAGCATATCGGTGTCGCTGGGCAGATTTTCCCAGGCGGTGAAGGTGCCCGGCTCCTGCTTGTAGGGCGCGGCCTCTTCATGGTTGTGCAGGTATTTGCGGGCCCGACCTTGGCCGGTCTGGCCATAGGTTTTGAACAGGGTCTCAATGTCGCCGAACAGATTGTTGTCGACGCCGAAGTGGCTGAAGTGCTTGTTGCCTTCTTGCTCGGCCTGGGCCTGGCGAACCTTCATTTCCTTGCGGTCATAGCGGTGAAAGCTGTCACCTTCGATGATCGCGGCCTTGACGCCTTCGCGGCGGAAGATGCCCGCAAAGGTACGGGTGACGGTGGAGGTGCCGGCGCCGCTGGAGCCGGTGATGGCGATGATGGGATGGCGTTCTGACATGGCTGAGGTGGGTTTAATCGCGAAACAGGCTGCGCTCTGCAAACAGGGGGTTGTCGCTCTCGCGTTGGGGAGGGTTGGCGTGATAGTTCTCGATGCGCTCGACCTCGCTCTTGGAGCCAAAGACCAGACCGATGCGCTGATGCAGGCTGTCGGGCTGGACTTCGAGCATGGGCTGGCGGCCGGTGCTGGCCCGCCCGCCGGCTTGCTCCATCAGAAAGCCGATGGGGTTGGCCTCGTAGAGCAGGCGCAGCCGACCGGGCTTGCTCGGGTCCTTGGTGTCGCGTGGGTACATGAAAACGCCGCCGCGCATCAGGATGCGGTGGGCTTCGGCCACCAGGGATGCGATCCAGCGCATGTTGAAGTCTTTGCCGCGCGGACCGGTCTTGCCGGCCAGGCATTCGTCGACATAGCGCTTGACCGGCGCTTCCCAGAAGCGGGCATTGGAGGCATTGATGGCAAATTCTTGGGTCTCGGGGGGCACCTTCATATTGCGATGGGTCAGGGTGAATTCGCCAAGAATCGGGTCCAGGGTAAAGCCGTGCACACCGTTGCCCACGCTGAGCACCAGCATGGTCGAAGGCCCATAGAGCGCGTAGCCAGCAGCAATTTGTCGGGTGCCGGACTGAAGGAAGTGCTGAGCGGTCAGCGGTCGGCCGTCCAGCACATCGTCGGGCGCGCGCAGGATGCTGAAGATGCTGCCCACTGAAACATTGACGTCAATATTTGACGAGCCGTCGAGCGGATCGAAAACCAGCAGGTATTTGCCGCGAGGCAGGGGGTTGGCGATGGGGTAGGGCTCGGTCATCTCTTCGGACACCATGCCGGAAAGATGTCCGTTGCGCTCGTTCATGCGCACAAACAACTCGTTGCTCAGCACATCGAGTTTTTGCTGGGTCTCGCCCTGCACATTGACGCTGTTGCCTTGCTCATCGTGTTTGCCCAGCATGCCGGCGAGCTCGCCATAGGCCACGGATTTGGCAATCGCCTTGCACGCCATGGCCACATCGAGCAGCAGGGCGTTGAATTGACCGCTGGCCTGCGGGAAGCGTCTGCGCTCCTCGATCAAAAACTGAGTCAAGGTGGGCGATGTGCGTGGGGTTAAAGACATGGTCGTGGGGGCAAGTCAGGCCGGGTCAGGGGGTCGGAGTCGATAACAAAAGAGGCCGGGTGCTGCTTCACGAGCGCGTCGCCAGCGCAGACTCACTGTGCCAAGCTTTGATCATCGCAGGGCTGACGCCTTCCAGGCTGGGCAAGATCTTCAACGCTCCTGAAAAATCATGATCAATGGTGAACTGGTTGGGGGTGACGATGGTGGCCAGGCCCGCGCCCATCGCTGCCTTGAGGCCATTGCCTGAATCTTCAAAAGCCAGACAGGCCGACGCTGGCAGGCGCAGATGTTCCAGTGTCTGACGGTAGACCATGGGATCGGGTTTTTTGCGCGGCGCGGTGGAGGCGTCTTCAACCACCGCGAAGTGGTAGCGCCAGTCGGCTCCGATCGCGCGGCGCAGCAGGGCGGCGATGTTGACTGGCGAGGTGGTGGTGGCAATGGCCAGCCGCAGGCCCGCTTCGGCGGCCGAAGACAGCAGGGCCAGCACGCCCGGGCGCATCTGTACCTGACCGTCTTGCACCGCTTGCTCATAAGCGGCGGTCTTGATTTCATGGATGCGGTCTATGGTTTGTTCCATGGCGGTCGCATCGAGCACCTGGGGCCGGTCAGCCTGGCTGTACCACCAGGCCTTGATGCGCTCCTTGCCGCCCGAAACCTGCAGCAACTGGGTGTAGAGCGCCAAGTCCCAATGCCAGTTCAGCCCCAGTTCGGCAAAAGCATGGTTGAAGGCGGACAGATGCGCCGTTTCCGTGTCGGCCAAGGTGCCGTCCACGTCAAAAATCAGGGCTTGGAGCATGTTGTCGCCTTTCGGGGTTTAGGAAGCAGAGTCGCTGGAAAAAACCCGGCTGGCCCGCAGGTCCTCCGGGCTGAGGGTGCTGAGGTCTTCGCGGGTGAGCACACGATTGCGGTCGGCGTAGAGCCGGCTGGCTTGACGCAGACGGGCCCGGTCTAGCGCGTTGCGCACGCTGCGCGCATTGGCAAAGTGGGGCTGGGTGATGCGCCGCTCCAGGTATTGGCGCAACAACTCAGGCAGGCCCGCGCCCATGCTGTAGTTTTGCGACTTGAGCATCTGCTCGGCGATTTGCAGCAGTTCATCGACCGCGTAGTCCGGGAAATCGATGTGGTGGGCGATGCGGCTGCTCATGCCCGGGTTGGACTTGAAGAAGGTGCCCATGCGGTCTTTATAGCCCGCCAGAATCACCACCAGATCGTCGCGGTGGTTTTCCATCACCTGCAGCAAGATTTCGATGGCCTCCTGGCCATAGTCGCGCTCGTTTTCTGGTTTGTAGAGGTAGTAAGCCTCGTCAATAAAGAGCACGCCGCCCATGGCCTTCTTGAGAACTTCTTTCGTTTTGGGCGCGGTGTGGCCAATGAACTGTCCCACCAGATCGTCGCGCGTTACGCTGACCACATGGCCCTGGCGCACAAAGCCCAGGCGGTGCAGGATCTGGGCCATGCGCAGCGCCACCGTGGTTTTGCCGGTGCCGGGGTTGCCGGTAAAGCACATGTGCAGCGACGGCATCTGGGTGGCCAGCCCCATATTGGCGCGCAGCTTGTCGATGACCAGCAGCGCCGCGATATCGCGTATGCGCGCCTTGACCGGCGCCAGTCCTACCAGCTCGCTGTCAAGCTCGGCCAAGACCGCCTCGACCTGGGTCTGCTGCAGCACCTCGGCCACAGTGCGGGCCGCTTCAGCTGGACTGCTGTCAGCTTGTGCGGCCGGCGCTGACGCAGCGTTTGGTGCCGCTGTGGCTGTGCCAGGGATGGAGTAGCTCGGTGCACTCATGGTCGGGGCAGTGTTGGAGTCAAGCTGTCGTGGCGCTGTTCAGGCTACTTCAGTAGCGCTGGCCTTCTGGCTTCTGGGCCGCGTAGCCACGGGTGGTGTAGCGCATCGAACGGCCTTGCACTTCCTGACGCTCGATCATGAAGCCCTCTTCCTGCGGCGGCCGGTTCACGATGAAGCTCATCGCCACCGACTCAATGCCACGGGTGGAGTCGAAAGCCATCAGACGTATGTAATGGCGGGGGAAGGCGGCGCGACAGGCGGACAGCTCCATCATCACACCGGCAGGGTCTTGCAGGTCGAACATGGGCATGCCCCACATGTCCCAGTAGGTGTTGCGCGGATGGGGGTCGTCCGTGTATTCGATGCTCCAGGCATAGCCCTTGGCCAGGCCGTAGCGCAGCTGGGCGGTCACCTCGGCGTCGGTGAGGTCGGGCAGGAAGCTGAACTGGCCTTGGGTCAGGCGGCCGGTGGGATTGCTCATCATGATGGTGACTCCTGGATGGATCAAACGGCGGTAGCCGGGGTGGCCACGTAGTCGCTGCTGTCGGTGGATTGGTAGTTGAAGCTGATGTCGCCCCAGGTATCGAGCGCGGCTTTCAGCGGGCCGCAATGCGCTGCCGCCTTGCGCAAGATATCTGGACCCTCATTGAGGATGTCCTTGCCTTCATTGCGTGCCTTGACCATGGCCTCCAGAGCGACCCGATTGGCCACTGCGCCAGCCTGTATGCCTTGCGGATGGCCGATGGTGCCGCCGCCAAACTGCAGGATCACATCGTCACCGAACAGATCAATCAACTGGTGCATCTGACCGGCATGGATGCCGCCCGAGGCCACCGGCATCACCTTCTTGGTGTCGGCCCAGTCCATGTCGAAGAACAGGCCGCGCGGCAGGTCGGTCTTGGTGTAGCTGTCGCGGCAGACGTTGTAGTAGCCCTGCACCGTCAGCGGGTCGCCCTCGAGCTTGCCGACGGCCGTGCCGGTGTGCAGATGGTCGCAGCCGGCCAGGCGCAGCCATTTGGCGATCACCCTAAAGCTCACGCCATGGTTTTTCTGGCGGGTGTAGGTGCCGTGGCCGGCGCGGTGCATGTGCATGATCATGTCGTTCTTGCGGCACCATTCGGCCATGGACTGAATCGCGGTGTAGCCAATCACCAGGTCGACCATAACGACCACGCTGCCCAGGTCGCGGGCAAATTCGGCGCGCTCGTACATCGCCTCCATGGTGCCGGCGGTCACATTGAGGTAGGAGCCCTTGACCTCGCCGGTCACTGCCTGCGCCTTGTTGACCGCGTCCATCACATACAGAAAGCGGTCGCGCCAGTGCATGAAGGGCTGCGAGTTGATGTTTTCGTCGTCCTTCATGAAGTCCAGGCCGCCTTTGAGCCCCTCATAGATGACCCGTCCATAGTTGCGGCCTGACAGGCCCAGCTTGGGCTTGGTGGTGGCGCCCAGCAGGGGACGGCCAAACTTGTCCAGGCGCTCGCGCTCGACGATCAGACCGGTTGGCGGGCCCTTGAAGGTTTTGATGTAGGCCACCGGAATGCGGATGTCTTCCAGGCGTGCTGCCTTGAGCGGCTTGAAGGAAAACACATTGCCGATCAGGCTGGCGGTCATGTTGGCGATCGAGCCTTCTTCGAACAGAATCAGGTCGTAAGCCACCCACGCGAAATATTCACCCGGGCGGCCGGGCACCGGCTCGACCTTGTAGGCTTTGGCCCGATAGCTGTCGCAGGCGGTCAGGCGGTCGGTCCAGACCACGGTCCAGGTGGCGGTCGATGACTCACCGGCCACGGCGGCAGCGGCCTCCTCGGGGTCTACACCTTCCTGCGGGGTGATGCGAAACAGGCAGATGGTGTCGGTGTCCTTGGGGACATAGTCGGGCATCCAGTAGCCCATTTGCTTGTATTTCAAAACGCCAGCGCTGTAGCGTTTTTTCTTATCCGTGATCTGCGTGCTGGTTTCAGCCATATCGGTCTCCGGTGGGTGGGATGAAGTTGTGGGAGAGACTTTAAAAAAGACTTCGAATAAGGTAAATTCAAACTAATTGCATTCTTAGTTAAGAAAAAACTGAATGAAAAACGCAACCTTCCGCCAGCTTCGGGTGTTCAGCGAAGTTGCCAAGCACCTGAGCTTTGCGCGCGCGGCCGAGTCCCTGCACCTGACGCCGCCGGCGGTGACCATGCAGGTCAAGGAACTGGAAGGCCATGTCGGCATGCCCTTGTTCGAGCGCCAAGGCAAGAAGGTCAGCCTGACCACCACCGGCGAGTACATGCTGGTCTATGCGCGCCGCATTCTGGCCACCGCCAAAGACGCCGAAGACGCCGCTTCACGGCTGCGGCGGGCCGAATCGGGCCGGCTGACCATAGGCTTTGTCAGCACCGCCAAGTATTTTTTGATGCGTCTGATCGCCCAGTTTCGGGCCCGCCATCAAGGCATCGAGGTGCACATTGCCATTGGCAACCGCGACCAGTTGGTGCAGATGATTCAAGCCGGCGAGGTCGACATTGCCATCATGGGCCGGCCGCCGGCAGAGCTGATGCTGCGCGCCGAGCCTTTTGCAGCCCATCCGCATGTGTTCGTGGCCGATACCGCGCACCCATTGACCCACAGCGAACGCATTTCGGTGGAGGAGTTGCGCTCGCACGACTTCATCGTGCGTGAGCCCGGCTCAGGCACGCGCGCAGCGATGCGTATGTTTTTTGAGGCCAGCCATGTCCAGCCACGGCTGAAGATTCAGCTGGGCAGCAACGAAACCATCAAGCAGGCGGTGATGGCCGGGCTGGGTCTGGGTTTCCTGTCCCTGCACACCATAGGGCTGGAGTTGCAGCAGGGCCTGATATCGGTGCTCGATGTGCAGGGCGCGCCGGTGGTAAGGGCCTGGAATCTGGTGCATGCCCAGGGCAAGTTCTTGTCGCCGGCTGCGGAGTCATTTCGCTACTTCATGCTCGAGGGCGCAGAGGCCTATCTGGTCGAGCATTTCGGCCGCTTCTGGGTCAGCCCCGCAGAGCAGGTGCCGGGGGCTGTGATCAGGGCGCTTTGAAGTTCTTGCCTCAGGCGACCTCGACGATCATCTCGATTTCGACGCAGGCGCCCATGGGAATCTGCGCGACGCCAAAAGCGCTGCGGGCATGGGCGCCGGCCGGACCGAAGACGGCGCCCAGCAACTCGCTGCAGCCATTGGTGACCAGGTGCTGCTCGGTGAAGTCGGCGGTGGAATTGACCAGGCTCATGACCTTGACGATGCGTTTGACGCTGCCCAGGTCTTTGCCCTGGGCTTGCAGCGCAGCATGCAAGGTGCCCAGGAGATCGATGGCGATTGAACGCGCCGCCAGCTTGCCTTCTTCGGTAGCCATGGTCTTGCCCAACTGCCCCACCCAGGCCTTGCCGTCCTTTTTCGCGATGTGACCGCTGATGAAAATGAGCGAGCCCGTCTGCACATAGGGCACATAGGCCGCCGCTGGTACAGCCAGGGCGGGCAACGTGATATCGAGGGCCTGGATTTTTTCGTAAACAGGGTGCATGGTGGTGTCTAAGACTTGATGGTTGAAAAAAGCAGGGTCAGGCGTGGAGAAAATTTCGTCCGAGGTGCCCGCCCGCCTCGCTAAAATCCCAGATTGCATTGTGCCCGTGAGTTGGGCTTTTATCGCTGAAGTTTCTGGCTTGCAGCCGCCTCTTGATGGCATTTTTCGCAGCATGGGCTGCGCTTATTGTTTGTGAAAACCCTCCTAGCCCTGGCCCGACAGATTGATCGCCTCAGCCGCTTCGCCGCGGTGGTGGCTCTGTGGCTGGTGCTCATTTGTGCGCTGGTATCGGCAGGCAACGCCATGTCGCGCTATGCACTGGACTTGTCGTCCAACGCCTGGCTGGAGTTGCAGTGGTATATGTTCGGCGGCACCGTGCTTCTGGGGGCGCCGCACCTGCTCAATAAAAACGGCCATATCCGCGTCGACATCCTCTACGCCCGGCTCAACGACCGCCAGCGCGCTTGGCTGGACCTGCTTGGCCTACTGCTTTTCCTGCTGCCGTTTTGCTATTTCATGGTGATCTATTCCTGGCCCTGGTTCGTCGAGGCCTGGCAGATCAACGAGGTGTCGGCCAATGCGGGTGGCCTGATCCGCTGGCCTGTGAAGTTGCTGCTGCCGGTGGGCTTTGCCCTGCTCAGCCTGCAGGGCCTGTCTGAGATCATCAAAAGGGTGGCGGCCCTGCGCGGCGACATCGCCCTGGACAGCCACTACGAAAGACCCCTGCAATAGCCATGAACCCGATTGACTTCATGGCCCCTGCGATGTTTGCCGCCCTGGTGGTGTTTTTGCTGCTGGGCCTGCCGGTGGCCTTTTCCCTGGCGGCTCTGGGCCTGAGCTCGGGCCTGGTGGCGATTGAACTGGGGCTGTTTCCGAACCAGTTCATGGCCAATCTGCCCTACCGGGTGTTTGGCATCCTGGCCAATGAGCTGCTGCTGTCTATTCCCTTTTTCACCCTGATGGGGGCGATCCTGGAGCGCAGCGGGCTGGCTGAGGACCTGCTCGAAGGCTTCGCCCAGCTGTTCGGCGGCCTGCCCGGCGGCCTGGCTTATGCGGTCATCATGGTCGGCGCAATTTTGGGGGCGATCACCGGCACTGTGGCCGCTTCAGTGATCGCCATGGGCGTGATCGCCTTGCCGGTGATGCAGCGCTACGGTTATAGCCCGCGTCTGGCCACCGGGGTGATCGCCGCCTCGGGCACCATCACCCAGGTGATTCCGCCCTCGCTGGTGCTGATTGTGCTTGCCGATCAATTGGGCAAGTCGGTGGGCGATATGTACCTCGGGGCAGTCGGCCCCTCGGTGGCCCAGGTGCTGATTTTTGTGGCCTTCATCTTCGTGATGTCGCTGCTTCAGCCCAAGTCCATGCCGCCACTGCCGCCTGAGGCCCGCACCCTGCGCGGCTGGGTGCTGGCCCGTAAGGTGGCGATGGGGGTGTTGCCTTCCTCCGTTCTGATCTTTGTGGTGCTGGGAACGATTTTTGTGGGTCTGGCCACACCCACCGAGGCCGGAGCGATGGGGGTGGTCGGCGCCATTGTGTTGGCCGGCCTGCAAGGGCGCCTGAATTGGGCCATGGTGCGTCAGGGCATGGAGTCGACCATGGAGATCACCGTGATGGTGATCTTTATCCTGATCGGTGCGACCGTCTTTACCCTGGTGTTCCAGGGCGTCGACGGCGCGATCTGGGTCGAGCATCTGTTTACCGCTGTCGGCGCCGACGATGCGGTGACCTTCCTGATCGTGGTCAACATCATGATCTTTGTGCTGGCCTTCTTTCTCGACTTTTTTGAGATTGCCTTCATCGTGGTGCCGCTCTTGGTGCCCATGGCCAACAAGCTGGGCATAGACCTGATCTGGTTCGGGGTGCTGATCTGCGTGAACATGCAGACCTCCTTCATGCATCCGCCTTTTGGTTTCGCCCTGTTTTACCTGCGCGGCATTGCGCCGCCCTCCATCAAGAGCAGCGACATCTACATAGGCGCCATTCCCTGGGTGCTGCTGCAATTGCTGCTGGTGGCGGTGCTGATTTTCTTCCCCGAGATCGTCACCGGCATGCTCGACAAAGGGCCGACAGGCGATGTCAATGCGGTGGAAATCCAGGTCGAGGAAATGCCGCCGGTGCCCAGTGCCGACACCCCAACGCCTGGCGCTTCCGGGGAGGCTGGCGGCGCGCCTGCGCAGCCGCCAGCGCCCGACCCTGCCGACTACTTCAAGAGCAAGTGAGCCGGCCTTGCCGCAGCGCTTTTTAAGGATGGCCAAAGCGCCTGTCAGCCTGGCTTGCAGCGCATTGCTGCTTGTGGCCTGTGGCCTGGCGAGCGCACAAGCCGATCTGAGTGCTTGCAAGGCGGTGGCCGACGACGGCCAGCGCTTGGCGTGCTATGACCGCCTGGCGGGCCGCCAGCCGGCTGCTGGGACTGCCCCAGGGCCGGGTTCAGTGGCCTCAGTGGCCTCAGCGCCTACAGAGCGGCCTGCGTTTGAAACCAGCATCGCCCAGGCCAAGCCCGAACCTGCGCTGTTTTCCCGCGACGCTGCCTGCCGAGACCGTCGCAGTGGAGCCTGGTCGCGGTTTTGGGAGTTGGAGCCGCAGAGCGATTGCGGCACCTTTCGTTTGCGCGGCTACCGCCCCTTGAATGTCTCTCTGGTTCAATCCGATCGGGTCAACCGCGCGCCCAGCTCCCAGGCGGCCGGCCGCAGCGCCAGCCGCAACGCCGACTACAACAGCCATGAAATGCGGCTGCAGTTGTCTGTGCGCACCAAGATCGCGTCGGGGCTGCTCACCCATGGGGATCCCGCGCGGGTCGACTCCCTCTGGTTCGCCTACAGCCAGCAGTCCTACTGGCAGCTTTTCAGTGATCAACTGTCGCGGCCATTTCGAGCCACTGACCACGAGCCCGAGCTGATCTACGTTCACCCCTTGGAGCTGAGTCTGCCCGGCTCTTGGCGCATGCGCTACGCCGGTTTGGGGCTGGTGCATCAGTCCAATGGCCAGAGCCTGCCTCTGTCGCGCAGCTGGAACCGGGTCTACCTGATGGCCGGCGCTGACATGAACGAGCGCTGGCTGCTCACCACCCGGCTCTGGCAGCGCCTGCCCGAGCGGGCCGAGGACGACGACAACCCCGGCATCAGCGAAGGCATGGGCCGCGGCGAGATGCGCCTGGGCTGGGCCGTCAACCGCGACCACGGTTTGAGTTTGACGGTGCGCCACGCCCTGCGTACGGGTGGACGCGGCTCGGTGCGACTGGAGTGGTTCAGGGCCCTGGGTTCGGGCGCTGGCCAAAGCGACCTGCGTCTGCACACCCAGCTGTTAAGCGGTTATGGCGACAGCCTGAGCGACTACAACTTCCGGCGCACTGTGCTGAGCGTCGGACTGAGCTTGCTCGACTTCTGAGACGCCCACAAAAAAGGGCCCCACTGTGGGGGCCCTTTCAATCGCTCGGTTGGTGTTCAGAGCTTTTGACGGCTCATGAAGTTGTCGAAGCCGGCCTCGGCCACCTTGAACCAGGCCACCTGGTCGCGCTGGAAGGCCATCATGCTCTCGTACATGCGCTTGAACGGCGCACTCTTGGCCGAGGCCTCGGCCATGAGTTCTGCATTGGCCTTGTAGCAGGCCTCCAGAATGGATTGCGGGAAGGCACGCAGCACCGCGCCACCCTGAACCAGCCTTTTGAGGGCCATGGGGTTGAGCGCGTCGTAGCGTGCTTGACACCAGGTGTTGGCCTCGGCCGTGGCCGCGTGCAGAGCATACCGAAACGCTTCGGGCAGGGCGTCATAGGCCTTGGCATTGACCTGGAAGCCCAGGGCCGCGCCGCCTTCATTCCAGCCAGGGTAGTAGTAGAACTTGGCCACTTTTTGCAGGTTCAGCCTTTCGTCATCCGCCGGCACGGTAAATTCACCGGCATCGATGGTGCCTTTTTCCAAGGCGGAATAAATCTCGCCGGCCGGCAACTGCTGCGCGACCACGCCCAGCTTGGTCAACACCTGGCCGCCCATGCCGCCGGTGCGAAACTTCAGGCCCTTGAGGTCGGCGGGGCTTTTGAGCTCCTTTTTGAACCAGCCGCCCATTTGCGAGCCGGTGTTGCCGGCCAGCATGTTGATCACACCCACTTCACGGCTGAAATCGTTGAACATCTTCTCGCCGCCGCCGTGGACCCACCAGGCATTGTGCTGGCGGCTGTTCAGGCCGAAAGGCACGCAGGTACCAACGGCCCAGGCCGGGTCCTTGCCGATGAAATAGTAGGGTGCGGTGTGGTTGCACTCGATGGTGCCTTTTTCCACCGCGTCCAGCACCTGCAGCGGCGGCACGATCTCGCCGGCGCCGTGCACGCTGATCTGGAACTTGCCACCGGTGATCTGGCCGACGCGGCGGGCGATCATCTCGGCGGTGCCAAACAGCACTTCGACCGCTTTGGGAAAGCTCGATGCACAGCGCCAACGAATGACATCGGTTTGTTGGGCGATGGCGGGGGCCGACAGGCTGGCAGCGCCGGCCGCGACGGCGGCAGCGCCACCCTTGGTGAGGAATTCACGACGACTCATGGAACATCTCCTTGTGGGGGTTCATTTTTGTGAATGGGCGCGCCTGGCGGCGCGACACGCAAATGGATGCGGGTGCGAGTTTTTACTACAACTTGGCAATGAATCGTCCTGGGACTGTCCATGAGGGCTCAAATTTCACCCGGACATTCTGGCCCGTAGCGGGCGGGGCCAGTCACGGAGACAGGCCGGCCCATGGTCTTCAGGGTGCAGATTCCTGTTCCACCGGTGAGACCGTCACCGCCACGCTCAGGCTGTGGCTGCTGCCGCCCTGAATGACACCGCGCAAGGGCGAGACGTCCAGAAAGTCGCGGCCGGTGGCCGCCCTGACGTAGTCCTGGCCAGGTATGCGATTGTTGGTGGGGTCCAGATCCAGCCAATAGCCGGGCGGGCGTGAGCCTGCCCTGCCAGCCTCGGGCTTGCGCGCCGCTTCGGCCGCCATGCAGTAGACCGAGGCCCAGGCGTGGGAGGTGTCGTTGCCCACCAGGCGGGGCTGCCCTGGCGGTGGCGAGGTCAGCATGTAGCCGCTGACATAGCGGGCCGGCAAACCCAAGGAGCGGCAGCAGGCCACCAGAATATGGGCAAAGTCCTGGCACACCCCCTTGCCCTGTTGCAGCGCCCGCAGGGCCGGCGTATTGACCTCGGTGCTCTGGCTTTCGTAGCGCATCTGGGTGTGGATGCGCGTCATCAGGTCCCAGGCGGCTTCGGCCACGGGGCGGCCGGCCGGAAAACTCGGACGCGCAAATTCGGCGAAGGCCTCGTCGCGGGGCGCGCAGGGCGAGGCAAAGGCAAATTCGATGGCCGCGTCCCAGTCCGCCCCGGCCTGGTAGCGGCAGTGCTGGCGCAGCTGCTCCCAGCTGACGCTGGCCCGCGTGCTGAGCTCAGGCTGGGCTTGCGTGCGGACCAGCGAGCGGGCGCTGACCTTCAGGCTTGCATGGCTGCTGCGCAGCGAAAAATAGCTCCGGCTGTTGCCGTAAACATCAAGCACGCTGCGCTGGTGCGCTGGCTCCGGGCTGATCTGCAGCTCGTGGCCGAGCACCTGCTGGCCTGCATCGTCCAAGGGGCGCAGGCAGCTGACATGCTGGGCGTTTTCAACCGGCGCGCTGTAGTCGTAGCGGGTTTCATGCAAGACCTGGAGCAGCATCAAGATTCCTCAAGCGCCGACGCTGCGGTTTTCGCTCGCATGGCTGAAATGGCGCCGGCCGATCTGCTCAGACATTGCCCAAGCGCGTTGAGCCAGCGTCTGCAAGGCCAGCGTCAGAGCGACCGTATCGGGGCCGGGCTTGCCCGGCTCGACCGCTGCCAGGGCCCACAATGGTGTATCGGTCAGCGACTGCGCCAGATCCTGGTGCTGCTCATGCAATTGACGCAAGCGCCGGCCCAGGCGCTGCACCACCCAGGCCAGCGAGCGGGGGTTGTCGGTGTCAAGCACCAGCAGGTCCAGCAGCGCGCTCAGGTCGCGCCGCTGCTGAAAGTGCGACTGAAAGGTGATGGTGCTGTCAAAGAGCGCCAGCAAGGCCCGGTAGCCGCCGTTGTCATTGACCGCTGCAGTGGACAGACCCCGGGCCATGGCCGAGGCCAGGGTCCCCAGGCGTTCAATATCACGGCCTATGGTCAGCAGGCGCCAGCCGTCGTCACGCATCATGCGATCGGACTGGGCGCCGGTGATGGCCGCCAGCATCTGGCTGGTCGCCTCCAGCGTGCGCAAGGTTTCGCTGACCGAATAGCCCGGCCCAGGCAGGTCGCGCTGGCGAGAGCCAAGCGCCTGCGCGCTGCGCAGCGCAAAGTCCTGCTCGGCCTGCACGATGGTCTGCCATTGGCTTTGCGAGAGGCGCTCGCGCACACCAGCGGCTGAATTCTTGAGGGCCAGCAAGGTAAAACCCAGGCTGGCTGACTGCAAGGTGTCGGTGAGACTGGCCATCAGTGCGCGCTCAAACACCCGCCGCGATTGACTGGCCGGCGGTACGCTGGGCAGCACCAGGGCGTTGTCGACAGCGACTTGGCTGAGCCAGGCCAGCAGCGCCGGCGCATTTTGGTCTTCGCCGTTGAGCCCTTGCAGCGTGAGCTGGGCCAGCCGCACAGCGTTTTCGGCCCGCTCGGTATAGCGGCCCAGCCAAAAGAGGTTTTCGGCCGAACGGCTGCTGATGGCACTTTGGCGCTTGTGCGGGGCGCCGGCCAGGCTTTGGCTTTGGCTTCGAGTTTGGGTTTGGGTTTGGATTTGGGCTGCCTCTGCCTTGGTCTGTGCGGCGCTGCTGCCCAAGACCCACACATCAGCGCTGCTGCCGCCTTGTTGCATGGAGGCAATGTTCTGGCTGCGGCTGGCCAACCTGGCCAATCCACCGGGCAAGACATGCCAGGCGCCTTTGCCGTCGGACAGTGCAAAAACCCGCAGCAGCGCCGAGCGCATGGCCATCGCCCCCTGGTGCCAGATGGGCGTCTGGGACAGGGGCATATAGGCCTGCACCGTGTAGTCTTCGCCGGCGCGCATGATGCGGCCCGCCCATTCGTCCAGGCGCTTGCGCGGGAGGTCGCGGGCGATCACCGGGCTGTCCTGGCCGTGGCTGGGCTTGATCACGCAGCCTTGGAGCTGAGGCAGCATGGCCTGCACGGCCGCCTGCTCACCGCACCACCAGGTGGCCAGGGACGGCAGTTGCAGCGGCCGGCCCAGCAGCTCCTCGCTCAGAGCGGGCAGAAAGCCCAGCAGCGCCGGCGACTCCAGAAAGGCCGAGCCCGGCGCGTTGGCGATCAGCACATGACCTGCACGCAATACCTGCAGCAGGCCGGGCACGCCCAGGCTGGAGTCAGAGCGCAACTCCAGCGGGTCGAGAAACTCGTCATCCAGGCGTTTGAGCACGCCATGCACAGGCTCCAGGCCGGCGATGGTCTTGAGGTAAAGCCGCTCGCCTCGCACCAGCAGGTCGTTGCCTTCCACCAGGGTCAAGCCCAGGTAGCGGGCCAGGTAGGCATGCTCGAAATAGGTTTCATTGAAGGGGCCGGGCGTGAGCAGCACGATGCGCTTGGGCCCGCCATCTAAGGCCGGGCAGGCGGCACGCATGCCGTCGATCAGCGCCTTGTAGGAGCCCGCCAGGCTGCGCACCCCCATGGCCTCGAAGGCCTGCGGAAACTGCAGCGCGACGCTGTTGCGGTTTTCCAGCAGATAGCCCAAGCCGGAGGGGGCTTGCGTGCGTTGGGAGACCACCCACCAGCGGCCCTCGGGGCTGCGGGCCAGGTCAAAGGCGGCAATCTGCAGATGTGAGCCCAGAGCGGGCGTCATGCCGTGGAGGGGGCGCAGGTAGCCAGGGTGACCCCTGACCAAGGCTTCGGGCAGCAGGGCTTGGCGGGTTAGGCGCTGCGCGCCATAGACATCGGCCATGATGGCCTCGAGCAACTGAGCGCGCTGGCGCACCCCCGATTCGATCTGTGCCCAGTCAGACTCAGCGATGAGTATAGGAAACAGATCCACAGACCAGGGCCGCTGCGGGCCATCGGCATCGGCATAGACGTTGTAGGTCACGCCGTTGTCGCGAATCAGGCGCTGCAGATGGTCGCGCCGCAGATTCAGGTCCTGCGCAGTCTGCGCGCCCAGGTGCCTCATGAAAGTGCGCCAGGCCGGCGCAAGCCCATCAGCCGCCGCGGCGCCAGCCACCCGCCCCCTGAACTCGTCAAAATGCCCCGCAGACGCCTGCGGCGCTTGCTGCGAGCTCATGACCGAGCCGGGGAGGGGAGAAGGGCTGGAATCCACGATTAATTAATTGGGGTCAGAGTCCGATTGTTGCGTTTGTTTTGAATCTCAGCGCTGCGCACGCAGGTCCAGGGTAACCGGGTACTCCTGGCTCAGTTGCTCCGGCGGTAAGACCATGGCGCCGGGGGTATGACCGGTCTGGAAAAACCGCATCAGGCGCCTGGCTTCGGCCTCGTAGCTGTTGACCGGCAGGGCGTCGTAGTTGCGGCCTCCCGGATGGGCCACGTGGTACTGGCAGCCGCCGAGAGAGCGTTGATTCCAGGTGTCGACGATGTCGAAGGTCAATGGCGCATGCACGCCGATGGACGGGTGCAGTGCAGACGGCGGGTTCCAGGCCTTGAAGCGCACGCCGGCCACATAGTCGCCGACGGTGCCGGTGTTTTGCAGCGGCAGCGGCTTGCCGTTGACCGTGATGACATAGCGTTCGCGGTTAAGGCCTTGCAGGCGGACTTCGATGCGCTCGAGCGAGGAGTCGACATAGCGCACCGTACCGCCGGCCGAGCCTTCCTCGCCCATCACATGCCAGGGCTCGAGCGCGGTGCGCAGGCTCAGCGTGATGCCGCGGTGGTGAACTTGCCCGATCAGGGGGAAACGGAACTCCAGATGGGGTTCGAACCACTCCATGAGGAAGTTGTAGCCAAATTCAGCCAGCTCGTGCAGCACGTCTTCAAGGTCCATGCGCACAAAGGTCGGCAGCATGAAGCGGTCGTGCAAGGCGGTGCCCCAGCGGCTCAGACGCGGCTGTGTCGGCTTTTGCCAGAAGCGGCTGACCAGCGCCCGCAAGAGCAACTGCTGCACGATGCTCATGCGGGCATGCGGCGGCATTTCAAAGGCACGCAACTCGAGCAAGCCCAGGCGGCCGGTGCTGGAGTCGGGCGAGTAGAGCTTGTCGATGCAAAACTCGCTGCGGTGGGTGTTGCCGGTGACGTCGACCAAAATGTTGCGCAGGGTGCGGTCGACCAGCCAGGGCGGCATCTGCTGGCCGTGCTGCTGGCGCTGCTGGGCGATCTGTTGCAGCGCGATCTCGAGTTCGCGCAACTGGTCGTTACGCGCCTCGTCGACCCTGGGGGCCTGGCTGGTCGGGCCGATGAACAGGCCTGAGAACAGATAACTGAGGCTGGGGTGGTTGTGCCAATGGGCGATCAGGCTGCCCAGCAGTTCGGGCTTGCGCAGAAAGGGGCTGTCGGCCGGCGTGGCTGCACCCAGCACAAAATGGTTGCCGCCGCCGGTGCCGGTATGGCGACCATCGGTCATGAATTTTTCTGCTGCCAGCCGCGTTTCGTGGGCGGCCTGGTAGAGAAATTCAGTGTGCTCGACCAGCTCGCCCCAGTTGTGGGCTGGGTGGATGTTGACCTCGATCACACCCGGGTCGGGCGTGACCTGCAGCATTTGCAGACGCGCATCGCGCGGCGGCGCATAGCCCTCGAGCACGATGCGCACGTCGAGCTCGCGCGCAGTCGCCTCGACCGCCTCCAGCAGGGCCAGATAGTCTTCCAGCCGGCTCAGCGGCGGCATGAACACATACAGCGTACCTCTTTCGCCCTGGCTCTGACGCTGTTCGACCTGCACCTTGGCCGATGGTCCGTGCGCGCGCACGGGGTCACGCACCTCCACGCACAGCGCGGTGCGGGTGGCAAGGGATGGCGCACGGGCCGGGTCGCTCTGGTTTGCGTCCTGACTTGCGCTCTGGCTTGCGTCCTGGGTGTCCGCCCCTGCGCTGTTGCCGGCCTGGGTAGCGGAGCCTGTTCCCGCTTGTTGCGCCGCGTCGATACCATGGGCGCGGCCCGCAGTTGCAGTCAGCCTAGGGTCCGCTTGGCCTGGAGCTCGGTCGCCAGCCAGGCCGGTGGCCAGGCCCGAGCCTGCTGCCGGCACCTGGGTGACCAGCTTTGCTGGACTGGCCAGCGGCTCGCGGGGTGCGAAGGGGTCGATCTCGAAGGACTGCAGTCGGTCGGTTTCAGACAGCCAGGGCAGGGCATCGAGCGGCAGGCGAAAGCCCATGGGCGAATCGCCGGGCAGGAGGTACATGCGCTCGTCACGGAAGAACCAGGGGCCGCTGAGCCAGCGCGGCCCGCCCTGCAGCAAGGAGGGATCTTGCGCTTGCAGTGGCAGCACATAGCCGATCTCGGCCTGCAGGCCTTGCGAGAAGATGCGACGCAGGCGCTCGCGCTCCATCGCGTCGTCGAGCTTGGATGCGAAGGGATCCACATTGACCGGCAGCCGGCGTTCGCGCCAGAGGTAGTAGAAGGTGTCTTCGTAGCCGGCGGCGATGTGGCGCCCGTCCAGCCCCAGGTTCTTGGCCAAAGTCTGGGTGAAGCGGCGCGCGTCCTCGCTGCTGTAGTTGCAGTGTTCAGTCTGGCTCTCGCTGGCGAACAGGGTGGGGTCCTGCCAAGCTTTCTGACCGTCCTTGCGCCAGTAAATGGACAGTGCCCAGCGAGGCAGAGGCTCGCCCGGGTACCACTTGCCCTGGCCAAAATGCAGAAAACCGCCGTCGCCATACTGCGCCCGCAGTTTGTGCACCAACTCGGTGGCATAGCGACGCTTGGTTGGCCCTAAGGCGTCGACGTTCCATTCCGGCGCGTCTCGGTTTTCAGTGGCCACGAAGGTCGGCTCGCCGCCCATGGTCAGCCGCACATCGTGGTCCTTCAGGTCCTGGTCAACCCCTTGGCCCAGGGCCAGTACTTCGGCCCATTGGGCATCGGTATAGGGCTGGGTCACCCGCGCTGACTCATGCACCCGGGTGACGCCCATGTGGTGGGAGAACTCCACCTCGCAGCGCTCGATCGCTCCTTCGATGGGCGCAGCACTTGAAGGCTCGGGCGTACAGGCCAGGGGGATATGCCCTTCCCCGGCAAACAGGCCCGAGGTGGGGTCGAGCCCGACCCAGCCGGCACCGGGCAGGAAGACCTCGCACCAAGCGTGCAGATCGGTGAAGTCGACATCAGTACCGCTCGGGCCGTCCAGGGCCTTGACGTCAGCCTTGAGCTGAATAAGGTAGCCCGACACAAAGCGCGCGGCCAGCCCCAGGTGGCGCAGCAGTTGCACCAGCAGCCAGCTGCTGTCGCGGCATGAGCCCGAGCGCAGTTGCAGTGTCTGCTCCGGGGTTTGCACGCCCGGCTCCATGCGGATCAGGTAGGTGATGTCTTGTTGCAGTCTTTGGTTCAGCGCAACCAGAAAGTCCACCGCGGGGCGCGCCTTGCGGTCGATTCCCGCCAAGTAGGCTTTGAGCAGGGGGGTCAGGGGCTGAGTGGCCAGGTAGGGCGCGAGTTCTTGGGCCTGCGCCGCTTCGTAGCGAAAGGGGATTTGCTCGGCATGCGGCTCGAGGAAAAAGTCGAAGGGGTTGTAGACCGCCATCTCAACGATCAGGTCAACCGTTACCTTGAGTTCTCGGGTGGGGTCCGGAAAGACCAGACGCGCCTGGTGGTTGGCAAAGGGGTCTTGCTGCCAGTTGATGAAGTGCTTTTGGGGCTCGACCTTGAGCGAGTACGACAACACCCGGCTGCGACTGTGTGGCGCCGGCCGCAGGCGTACCACCTGCGGTCCCAGATTCACCAGACGGTCGTACCGATAGTGGGTGATGTGGCTCAGTGCGACATGGATGGACACAGGGGCGGCCTTTTGAAGGTTAAAAAAAGTTGCCTAGACGGTCTGGCAATGCTCAGGGGCAAAAGCGGGTCGCATACTCCTTGCCGAGCCGCCGGCTCAGGCTCTGCGCGCCAGCCCAGCTGGCATCAAGCAAGAGGCAGGCCATGGCCCTCCTGAGCGATGCCACGGCTTTGAACCCTTGTTTCGACCATTGTCGCTCCAGGAGCGGATGTGCAGCCCTCTTTTCCTCCAAGCGCCGCTATGCCATCGCCAGCGCCTTGGGCCTTGGGTGTCGTCGCAGGCACGGCTGCGCAACTGCAGCAAGGCAGGCTCTGGCCCGATGGGGTCTATGGCAGTTTGCTGGTCTTGGCCCTGTTGGTGGCGGGACTGGCCTGGCACGGGCAAGGCCAGCCGAGGAGAGCGGGGCGGCTGGGGGTGTCCCTGCTGGCGGTCTTCGCAGCTGCGTTCTTGCTGGCCTTTGCCCAGGCTGGATGGCGTGCCGCAGCATTTCAGGCGCAGGCGCTGACGCCCGACCTGGAGGGACAGGACATTGAGGTGACGGGGCTGATCGCGTCGAGCCCGCAGCTGGGCAGCGATGTGCTGCGTTTTCGGCTGGAGCTCGAGCAGGCCAGGCAGGGCGATCGCTGGGTGCGCTTGCCGCCCTTGCTCTGGTTGAGCTGGTACGCCCCGCGCCATACCCAGGGCCGCTTGCAAGGGCTTGACGAGCCTGCCACCGAGGAAGAGCTCGAGGCCCAGCGTCTGAGCGACGAAGCTTTGCGCCGGCCGCAGGCGCTGCAAGCGGGTGAGCGCTGGCGCATGACGGTGCGGCTCAAGGCGCCCCACGGCCTGCGCAACCCCCACGGCTTTGACCAGGAGTTGCACTGGTGGGAGCAAGGCGTGCAGGCCCTGGGCTATGTGCGCACGGTGGCCCGTCATGCCCCGCCCCAGCGGCTCGATGCGGCACGCGGGCACTGGGTCGAGCGGGCCCGCCAGGCCACCCGGGCCGCCATCTTGCGCCAGCTCGAATCGAGCGCCCAGGCCGGGGTGATCGCCGCCCTGGTCATGGGCGATCAGCGGGCGATAGAGCGGGCCGATTGGGACGTGTTTCGGGCCACGGGTGTGGCGCATTTGATGAGTATCTCCGGCCTGCACATCACCATGTTCGCCTGGCTGGCCGGCGCGCTGCTCACGGCGCTGTGGCGCGCCTCGGCCCGCTATGGATCGGCCGCCTGCCTGGCGGTTCCCGCCCATGTGGCTGGCGCCTGGGGCGGACTGTTGCTGGCCGCCGCCTATGCCCTGTTTTCAGGATGGGGGGTGCCAGCCCAGCGCACGGTGCTGATGCTTTTGATCGTGGTCAGCCTGCGCACCTCGGCCCGGCTCTGGCCCTGGCCGCAGGTCTGGTTGCTGACCATGGCAGCGATCTTGCTCATCGACCCCTGGGCATTGCAGCAGGCGGGCTTCTGGCTTTCTTTTGTGGCTGTGGCGCTACTGTTCGCCAGCGATGTCGGCCAGAGCGAGGCGCGCCCTCCAGGCGATCGGGTTTTGCGCCCCGCATTGGTGCGCATCTGGCTTGCCTTGGTGCATCTGCTGCGTGAGCAGTCGGTGATGACGCTGGCCCTGGCACCGCTGACCCTGTTGCTGTTCCAGCAGATCTCTGTGGTGGGGCTGCTGGCCAATCTTTTGGCCGTTCCCTGGGTGACTCTGGTGGTCACGCCTGTGGCCTTGCTGGGCGTGCTCTGGCCGCCCTTGTGGAGTCTGAGCGCCTTGGCTTTGGAAGGGCTGATGGCCCTGCTGACCCCCATGTCCCAATGGCCTTGGGCGGTGCTGGAGCGCCCCGCTGCACCCTGGTGGTGCGCTGCGGCGGGTTTGTTCGGCGGCTTGCTCTTGATCATGCGCTGGCCCTTGCCCTTGCGGCTGTTGGGTCTGCCCCTGATGCTGCCGGTTTTGCTTTGGCAAAACCCCAAGCCTGAGCACGGCAGCTTTGAGCTCCTGGCCTTTGATGTGGGCCAGGGCACGGCGGTGCTGGTGCGCACCGCTGGCCACAGCCTGCTGTATGACGCCGGGCCGCGCTACGGCCCTGGCAGCGATGCGGGGGCGCGCGTGCTGGTGCCCGCGCTGCGGGCTCTGGGCGTGCGGCCCGACCTGCTGCTGCTGAGCCACAGCGATACCGACCACATCGGCGGCGCTGCCGCTGTGCTGGCCTGGTTACCCGACCTGCCCCTGATGAGCTCATTGGCCATCGACCACCCCTTGTTGCGCTCGGTGACCCACCACCGGCCGTGCCGGGCCGGCCAGCGTTGGCGGTGGGATGGGGTGGATTTCGAGTTGCTGCACCCATCGGCTGAGTTTGCCGCTGGTACGCACAAGCCCAATGAACTGAGTTGCGTGCTGCGTGTTTCAGCCGCTGCAGGGCAGGGCGCTGCCCTGCTCGCCGGTGATCTGGAGGCCCGGCAGGAGGCCGAACTCGCCTTGCAGTCCCAGCCGCGTGCCGACGTTTTGCTCGCGCCCCACCACGGCAGCCGCACCTCCTCCAGCGAGGCCTTGCTCGATGCCGTGCAGCCGCGCTGGGCTCTGGTGCAGGCCGGCTATCGCAATCGCTTTGGTCACCCAGCGCCTGAGGTGATGGCGCGTTATGCGCAAAGGGGTGTTGGCGTGCTGCAATCGGTGCACTGTGGGGCAGCCACTTGGCGCAGTGCCAGGCCTGAGGGGGTTCAGTGTGAGCGCGAGCAGGCGCCACGCTATTGGCAGCATCGGGTGGGCCTCGCAGATCGCCAGTGAGTGCCTTGCCGACGCTCTAAGGCCTCAAAGCCCCGCAAGGCCATGAGCCCTGCCGCGCCCCGGTCTGGCAAGCTCCTTGCTAAGCTACAGCCCATCCGGGCTGTATTCAGACTCGGTAACCGCCGCCCCATGGAGAGCAAGCCGATGAGCCGAGCCCAATTTGACGAGATGCATGACAGCGCTCAAGCCCTGCGGCCGCATTACCAGGCCTTTGAGCGCTGGTTGTCGGCTCAGCCCGACGCCTTGATGCAGGCCCGCCGCGAGGAGGCGGAGATGATCTTCCGTCGGGTGGGCATCACCTTTGCCGTCTATGGTGCCAAAGACGAGGACGGAGCCGGTACCGAGCGCCTGATTCCTTTCGACCTGATTCCCCGCATCATTCCGGCCCATGAATGGCAAACCATGGAGGCAGGCCTGGTGCAGCGGGTCAGTGCGCTCAATCGCTTCATTCACGACGTCTACCATGATCAGGAGATCTTGCGCGCCGGCGTGATTCCAGCTGAGCAGGTGCTGCGCAATGCCCAGTTTCGGCCGGAGATGGTCGGGGTGCAGGTGCCCGGCCAGGTTTATTCGCACATCAGTGGCATCGACATCGTGCGTGCGCCCAATGCGCAAGGCCAGGGTGAGTATTACGTCCTCGAAGACAACCTGCGGGTCCCCTCGGGCGTGAGCTACATGATCGAAGACCGCAAGATGATGATGCGGCTCTTTCCGGAACTGTTCGCCCAAAACCGGGTGGCACCGGTGGCCCACTATCCCGATCTGCTGCTCGAGACCCTGCGTGCCATGGCGCCCAGCGGCATGAACGAGCCGACGGTGGTGGTGCTGACACCGGGCATGTACAACTCCGCTTACTTCGAACACGCCTTCCTCGCCCAGCAGATGGGGGTGGAACTGGTCGAGGGGCAGGACCTGTTCGTCAAGGATGATTTTGTCTATATGCGCACCACCCGGGGCCCGCGCCGGGTCGACGTGATCTACCGCCGCATCGACGACGACTTTCTGGACCCTGAGGTCTTCCGGCCCACATCCACCCTGGGATGCGCTGGCCTGCTGCGCGCCTACCGGGCCGGCAATGTGGCCATCTGCAATGCCATCGGCACGGGGGTGGCTGATGACAAGTCCATCTACCCTTATGTGCCGGCCATGATCGAGTTCTACCTCGGCGAAAAGCCGATCCTGAGCAATGTGCCGACCTACCAGTGCAGGATTTCCGAGGACCTGCAGTACACCCTGGCCCACCTCAAAGACCTGGTGGTCAAGGAGGTCCATGGCGCTGGCGGCTACGGCATGCTGGTCGGGCCTGCTGCGACCCAGGCCGAGATCGAGGAGTTTCGCAAGGTGCTCTTGGCCAACCCCTCGGGCTACATTGCCCAGCCCACACTGAGTCTGTCGACCTGCCCGACCTATGTGGAGCAGGGCATCGCGCCGCGCCATATCGACCTGCGGCCCTTCGTGCTCAGCGGCAAGCAGGTACAGATGGTGCCCGGCGGGCTCACCCGGGTGGCGCTCAAGGAAGGCTCGCTGGTGGTCAACTCCTCCCAGGGGGGCGGGACCAAGGACACCTGGATTTTGGAGGACGCCTCGGCAGATACCGGGCAAGCCGGCGGCGGCGCAGCGGCCGCCCGAGGCCCGATGATGCAGGCCCAGATGCCCACCACGCGCTGAACCCCGCCAACGCCAGACCGATACCGCCCAAGTAGCCGAGGATCACCATGCTATCGCGCACCGCCGACCACCTGTTCTGGATGTCCCGCTATACCGAGCGGGCCGAAAACACCGCCCGCATGCTCGACGTCAACTATCAGACCTCGCTGCTGCCGCAGTCAACCGCCGCCGCCCAGGCCGGCTGGTTGGGCATGCTCTCTATCAGCGAGCTCAAGCAGCCCTTTGCTGACAAGCACGGCCAAAGCCTGGCGCCCGCACCGGTGATGGCCTTCATGGTCAAGGACGAGAACAACCCATCGAGCATCATTTCCTGCCTGCGGGCGGCCCGCGAGAACGCCCGCGCGGTGCGCGGTTCGCTGACCACCGAGGTCTGGGAGACGCAAAACCAGACTTATTTGGAGCTGGTGCGCATGCTGTCGCAGGGCGCGTTCGAGCGCGATCCGGCCTCATTTTTTGAATGGGTCAAGTTCCGCTCGCACCTCTCGCGCGGGGTGACCTCAGGCACCATGCTGCAGGACGAGGCCTTCAACTTCCTGCGCATGGGCACCTTCTTAGAGCGCGCCGACAACACCGCCCGCCTGATCGACGTCAAGTTTCATGCGGTGGAGACCGACTTTTACGGCCAGGGCACCGAGAAAGACCAGGAACTCGACTTCTACCACTGGAGCGCGATCTTGCGCAGCGTCTCGGCCTTCGAGGTCTATCGCAAGGTCTACCGCGACGTCATCAAGCCCGAGCGGGTGGCCCAGCTGCTGATCCTGCGGCCCGACATGCCGCGCTCATTGCTCGGCTGCATGAACGAGCTGATCACCAACCTGTCCATGGTCACCTCCGACCCGGCCAGCGAGACCCGGCGGCGCGCTGGCAAGCTGCGCGCCGACCTGCAGTTTGCCCGCATCGATGAAATTTTGGCCACCGGTCTGCATGCGTTTTTGACGCAGTTTCTGGATCGGGTCAACGAGATTGGCGCGCACATCAGCCGCGAGTTTTTGGTGCCGGCCTGAGCCTTATTCCAAACGGGCTTCCTTGACGGCAAAACACAACTGGTAGCCTGTACCCCAGACCGACCGTATCAGCGCTTGCTCGTTCGAGACGGCAGTTTGCAGCTTCTTGCGCAGGCGGCTGACGATGTTTTCCAGTGCGCGCTTGCTCAAGGGCTCGGTCGAGTCGGCACGCTCCATCAGCTCGCAGACTGTGGTGCTCTCTAGCGTGTCCTGCGCGGCGCGGGCGAACAAAAGCAAAAAGGCCAGCTCCTTTGCGGTCAGGGCAATGTCCGGGTGACCTGCGGGCGGGCGGATGAGGGCCTGCTCCCGATCGAGCAGCCACATTTGCGGCTCAGCCTGCCCGCCCAGGCGCCGGCGCAGGCTCATGAGGGCTGCCAGCAATTCTTCCGCGGGCACGGGCTTAGCTAGGTAAATGTCGGCCCCGCTCGAATAGCCCTTGACCCGGTCGAGCAAGGCCGAACGGGCGGTCAGCATGATGATCCCGAGAGAGGGTCTGTGGCGCTTAAGGCGCTCGGCAATATCGAAGCCGTTTTCCCCCGGCAGGTTCAGGTCCAGCACCACCGTATCCACGGACGACAGTGGCAGCAGGTCGTCAAGCCCGCGACCGCTGTTGGCCTCCAGCACCTCACATCCATGCATGTTCAGAAACCACGCCAGTTCCTCACGCAAGATGGCATCGTCCTCGACGATGGCCACGCGTATCCGGTGGGTCTCGCTCACAGGCGTAACTCCAAGGTGAACTGCACTTGTCTTGGTGCAGCTTCGAAATGGATGCGGGCGCCCATCTTCTGGCAGATTTCGCGCACCAGAAAGAGCCCCAGCCCGGTGCCCCGCACCCGCTGGGCCAAGGGGTGGCGGTAATAGCGGCTGAAGATTTGCTCAGGGTCGGGTTGCATCTCGGGGTCGACCCGGTTCCTTACCTTTAACTGCACGGTGGTTCCTGACTGGAGATCGACATCGATGCTTGATCCCGGCGGCGAGTACTTGAGTGCGTTATCTAGCAAGTTGGAGACCACCAGCCTCAAGAAGTCGGGATGGCTGTCAACGGTGGAGGGCATGAGGCTCAGCCGAAAGCGCTGGGGCTCTGCACTGGCGTTGACCAAGTCTTGCAACAGCTCGGCGACTTCCACTGGGGACTGGGTCGGGCCGATCTGCTGCTGCTCCAGTGAATTCATCAGCTCGCAGCGTTCGAGCACGCTCGTCATGTCCTGGATGGAGCGTTGAATGTTGCGCAGCCGTCTTGCGCTTCCCGCTTCCTGCGCTTGCAAAGGCGGAAACAGCGACCCCAGGGCCAGTCGGATGGAGGCCAGGGGGTTCTTCAATTCATGCACCAGCATGTCGATCAGCACCTGGCGCTCGGCCAGCAGGCGCCGCTCGAAGTCTGATTGCAGGCGCGCGCGCATCAACTCATCCTGCACAGCCTGCAACTGGGCCAGGCGCGAGCGCTGCTGCAACACCACCAGCACCAGCAAAACCAGGGGGTTGGCGACATCGCTCATCCAGGAGGCGTAGCGTGCTGCGTCAAAGGCCCAGGGCGGCAGCATAGCCAGCACCAATACCAGCACGATGAGAACACCGCTGAGGAGAGCCCCCCCCGTCAGGATGCGCTTGAAGGGCGCGGGGACCTCCTGGGTGCGCCAGGTCGCCCAGGCCAGCACCGCGGGAGTCGCCAGCAGCACGGGCAACATCAGCGCGTAGGTAGCTGTTTGAAAGCCCAGCAGGTTCAGGGCCACGGCCACGGCCACGGCTGCATGCAGCGCACCGCATGCCTTGCCAAACCAGGTCGGAGGCTTGTAGGTGTCGATGAGGGCCTGCGAGACCCAGATCCACAAACTCACGCGCAGGCACACCAGCGTGTGAAAGAGCAGTTCGTCCAGCTTGGGATGGTCTTGTAGCCAGGTCAGCGCCAGCAAGCCGCTGCCCGAGGCCATGCACAGCAGCATATTGACGGACGACAGCGCAAAGCGGCCCATCACCCTTTGCGGGTGCAGGGCGAAGCCGATCATTGCAAGCAGCGCCACCATGGCCAGCAGCCCCAGCTGCACTCCGATGTCCACCCGGCCCAGGCCAGGCACGGCCTGGTCAGCCCGCCAGTGGGTTTTGACTTTCAGACCAATGGCATGGACGTTTTGGCTCTGCACCTCCAGGTAAAGCAGCTGTTCCTGAGGGTGAGGCGACAAGGGAAACTCATAGCCGCCGAGGACGGCGAAGGCCTGCGAACCGGGCAGTTGGCTACCGGCTGACCTGTGCTGCCAAAGACCTTCCGGGCTTTGCTGATGCAAATCGATGCGACCCAGGAAATGCGGTTGAACCTGGAGCGCCAGAAGCTCAGGCGTGGGCTCGCTCTGGGCGGCAATGCGCACGCGCATCCATCGGCTGGCCTCGCCCCAGCCCTTGCGCGGGGGCGGTTCGGCCTGCCACTGGCATGTCACCGCCTCAGGCAGTTGCCTAAGCCCAAGGTCGGCGCAATGCTCGACCTGCCAGGTCGGCGCCGCTGCGGCACAGAGCACCAAACCTAGCCAAAGTACCAACACCCTCAGGCCCTGGGCGAGCAGTCGAGCGGCCTTGGGTGCGGCCGCATCAGTGCAGCTTTTTGCCGCCGCGGTTAGGAAGGGGCCAGAGATTTCTTGCACACTCTGACAATAAATATGACCTTGTTGCACAATGAGAGCTTAATGATGTGCTTGACTGGTCTGTGATGTTTCGTTCATTTGCCCGATAGGTGGTTTGCCTGGCGTTCGGCTTCGCTGGTGCCCTGAGCGCACCCTGGGCTGCTGCCGAGTCTGCAGTGTCGCCGTTTTCTATTGCCTATTTCCCACAGGCTTCTCAATGGGAGTTGAGCGGGCGTTTGGGCGTGCTGGCGCCGGAGCACCGCACCGAGTCGGCATTGCTGCGGCATGAGGGGACCACCGTCACAGGCTTGGTCACGCCCGGTTTTCGCTGGGGCTGGCGCGAGGACTTGGCGCTTGAGGTGCAGCAGCCAGTGGCTCACCGATTCAAAATCGATCCACACAACCCCAATGTCGGGCCTGAGGGCTTGCGAGCGCCGACGGTGTCGCTCACGCAGCGGCTGGGCCGCGATCCGGCCCTGCACTGGCGCCTGGCGGGCATGGTGCAGATCAATCCCTGGAACAGTTCGGGCCTGAACCAGTGGGGCGGCTCCCTTGCAGCGGTGGTCGCAGCTGCGCCAGGCGGCCCCGCCTCGCTCACCCTGGGCGCCAGCCGCTATCCTGAGACGGGGATGTCGGTCATCACCGCTGCGGGCGCGTGGGAGATGCCTGTAGGCGTCTGGTTGTTGCAGGGCAATCTGGGGGTGTCGCAGTACAGCGCTTACGCCACCGCAGCCGCCCGCATGCAGGACGCGCAAGGCTGGTCTGCCGGCTTGGAGGCCAGCCGCCAGGTGCGCCCCGGCCTGTGGGCGGGTCTGAGTTTTGGCGTGGCTGAGCACCGTCAGCAGTTGAGCACCGTACCCACAGCAAAGCTGCCGCTGGCGCTGCCGGTGTCCAACCGCACGGCCGTGCAGACGCTCACTCTGACACTGCGGTCTGTGTATTGAGCGACAGGCGCTTTCAGCCCGCCGATCTTGGGTGATGGTGGGAGCAGCCGGGGCGGTCAGGTTTCGCATGGGTCGCATGGGCTCACGCAAGCATCAGCAGGGGTTCGCCCGTGACTGAATAGGGGATCACGTTTTCTGCGAGGTAGAGCGTTACCAAGGTCTGGTCATGGTTCCAGACCTGATAGGTCTGGTCATTCATGACTGTCTGCTGCCCAGCGTGACTCCAGTCCGATTCAAGAAGTACTACGCGATCGCCCGAATTGCCGTCGACCAGAAGCTGGTGACGGTTGGCCCCAGAACCGGCTGGATCGATCGCGTTGAAGTCGGCCAAATCCAGCACATCCCGCGCGGCGAGCCGCAGCGTGTTGTGGCCCGAGCCAGTCAGATCGATGATTTCGATGCTGCTCAGGCGGCTGCCACCGTGCGGTGCACCCGCCGCCGGGTTGGCCACCTGAGTCAGGTCCAGCACCAGGCCTGAACCACTGAGCGCCAAGGTGTCGATGCCGCCGCCGCCGTCGATGCGGGCGAGTCGATCCACATTGCCGCCGCTGCCCATGGGGCTTTGCAGGGCCGCTGACATGGCCTGCCCGATCAGGAAAAGATCGTTGCCGATGCCCCCGTAGAGCACGCTGGCGGCAGTGGCCGTGAGGCTGTCGTTGCCAGCGCCGCCGACCAGGGTTTTGGCGGTGCCGCCGTCGCTGAAGGCGTCGTCGCCGCTGCCGCCCAGTTCGTCGATGGACACCTGCGCATAGGCGCCGGCGGCGCTGCCAAAAACCAGGTGACTCCTGCCCGCGTCAAAGTCGATGATGCCGGGTGCGCCTATGATCAGGTCGGCCAGGCCGTCGCCGTCTACATCGCCGGCCGTGTTGACATAGGCGCCGGACTGCGCGCCGCTTGTCTCGCCCCAAATCACAAAGCCGCCCGAGCCCGCCGAGATCTCGCTGAGGGACACGTTGGTGCTTTGCGAGCGGCCAAACACCACATAGCTGACGCCGCGTTCGTCGTCCGATAGCCGTGCGCCCATGATCAGATCGGCCAAGCCGTCGCCGTTGATGTCGCCGGCGGGCGCAAGGCGCGTGTTGCTCCAGCCCCAGTGGCTGTCGGCCGTGATGGCAAAGCCTTGCGCGCCCAGCTCGCTGAGCTGGACGGGTGTGGTGTCGCTGCGGCCGAAGACGACATAGCTTTCGGTGGCGGCTTCGCGGTCCCACACGCCGATGGCCAGGTCGGCCAGGCCGTCGCCGTTGACATCGCCGGCACCGGCCACGTATTCGCCACTGCTGTCGCCACCGGCTGCTCCAACGATCCAAAAGCCATGCGAGCCCAGATCACTCGCCTGCACGCTCGTCAGTTGCGGCCCGCCAAACACCACCACGGCCGCGCCCGAGTCGTTACCGGCGCCACCGGAGTAGGGCGCGCCAAAGATCAGGTCGGCCCAGCCGTCGCCATTGACATCGCCGGCCACCGCCACGCTGCGGCCGGCAAAACCGCCCGTGTCTATGCCGTTGATGAACAGGCCGCTGGTACCCATGTCTTGGGCCAGTTGAACCGTCGCGCTGTCAGTGCGACCAAACACCACATAGGTGGTGCCCGGTGCCTGACCATGGGCCGTCGCCGGCGCGCCGATGAGCAGGTCGTCCAGACCGTCGCCGTTGAGGTCGCCGCCGCCACCGACGCCCCAGCCGCTTCGATCCCCGGCGCTGGCTCCCTCGATGATGAAGCCGCCATTGCCCAGGGCACTCAGTGTGATCGTGCCCGTGCCGCTGCGGCCGAACACCACGTAGCTGCGGCCGCTGTCTTCGTTGCCAGCTGGCGCGCCCACGATGATGTCGGCCAGGCCGTCGCCGTTGACATCGCCGGCTGCCGCCACGCTCAGGCCGGCCTGGGCGCCGCCGCCGACGAGCGCCCGGCCACCAAGGTCCTCGGGCGTATCGTCCAAGCCCAAGCTCTCAAGTGAGGCACGACCCAGCACGATGTGCACCACGCCGCCCGAGGCGCGCTCGGGACTGCCGATGATGAGGTCGTCGAAGCCGTCCCCGTTGAAGTCGCCAGCCGACGACACCGCTGTGCCGCTGGCGTCACCAATCGCGGCACCCACGATCTCGACGCCTTCAACAGCGGTCAGATCAGCCAGGCGCAGTGGTGCTCGGTTGACCGTGACCGTATTTTCGGAGGGCAACGACCACAGGCCGCCGCGGTCTTGCAAGTACAGCACATACTGGCCCGGCTCAAGCCCTGTCAGGGGCATTTCGGTCTCCCAATCTCTGCGGCCAACGGTCACGCTGTTCCACCGGCCGGCGTTTGCTGCAGTGAGCACCGCGCTCGGCCCGTTGGCTGGATCATTGGGTTCTGCCAGTGCGTCGATCAAACCGGTGTGGATCAACACAGCCGTGCCTTTTTCGGTGCTTTCGAACCAGGCCTGGTCTTCGGGGTACAGCGCCCCGCCTTCGAGCCAGACCTCCGGGGCGGTGGTGTTGGCCACCACCGTGACGGTGTGCTGCGACGCGGCCGACCACAGGCCGCTGGCGTCGACCGTGTAGAGCTTGTAGTCGCCCAGTTCCAGCCCTTGCGTCGACAGATCGATGGTCCGATAGCCAGCAAGGACGGGGGTGCTGTTCCAAAGCGCGTCGTCGACTGCGCTCAGGTTGGACAACTGACTGGTCGCCACGCTGTCACGGACCAGGTAGGCGGTGCCTGCCTCGGAACTGGCGATCCGTGCGTCATCGCCCAACTCAACCGAGACATCCCGGCTGGTGCTGCCGTCGGCGTTCAAATGCTGGATGAAGACGGCACCCGGAGAAAACTCCTCGAACTCAAACCCAGCAATGCGTTGCGTCCAGCTCACGGCATAGGCACCCTCGCCGCCTACGGCTGCAATCTGGACATTGCTCGCCCAGGTGTCCCCGTACTCGTCCCATAAATCCAGGCGGCTGGCCGGGCCGGCCTGCTCGCCGTTTGCCTGAAATCGCTGAACATAAATATTGCTCGCCCAGTCCTGCCAGGCCACGGCAAAAGCGCCCTCGCTTCCCAGTGCCACCACTTTCGGCATCAGGTCAAAGCCCTCGTACCCCTGTGGCGACTGCAGTTGCACCGTCTCTCCAATCGCATTGCCGACCGGATCGAAGCGCTGCGCGAATACGCCCAAGCCAAAGTCCAGCTGAGCTGTCCAGCTGACGACAAAACCCGCCTCACCCAGGGCGCTCATCTGGACAGGCAGGGGGTGCCCAAGATCCAAATTGGGCGACGGGCTGGGGTGATCGAGTTCGGTCAGTGCGCCAGCGGTGAGCAGGCCGGTGTCTTCGTCGATGCAAAGGTACTGCACAAAATAAGCCAAGTCTCCATCGTCGCGCTCTCCGGCCCAGGCCAGGGCAAAATCGGCTTGGCCCAGACTGAGCAACTGGGGCCTGTGATCGCGGCCTTCGGCCACACCGGGCGCTTCGATGCGCAGCGTCTCTCCGACTGGATCACCGTTGGCTTGCGAAAGCTGCAGGTAAATGCTGGTGTCGCCGTCGTCCATGTCCAGCCCGACCCAGGCCGCGGCGAAAGCGCCTTGGGTGCCGACTGGCGTCACCCGGACCAGGTTTGATCCGGCATCTTGATTGAAGGGCAGATTGACCAGCCCGTTTGGTGTGGGCCCGCTGGCAAGTTCAAGGGCCGCCGGCAAGACGGCGTCGTCTTGCAGCATGTCCTCCAGATCAAGCAGCAGGGCGTAACCCGTGCTCACCTCGAAGGACTCCACATCTCCCGGGGTTGCCGGCACGCCCCGCGTCCAGGTGACGACAAACTTGCCCTCGTTGCCCAGTGCCTCGATCTGCGGTGCAGACAGCCATCCCTGGCCAGCGGGCATGGAGGTCAGCGCCAAGCCCTCGGGCGAACCGCTGCCCGGCAGGGTCAGGAAAATCGCGTCCCCCGCATCGCTTTGAGCGCGCCAGACCGCTGCCAGTGTGGGCGGGGCGGGTTCTTGAGCCGGGTCGGGGCTGGCCTCGTTGAGCCAGGCGGTATCGAGCCAGGCGTCCATGGCCATCAAGGTTTCGGCCTCCAAGGATTGCGGGCTGGGCCCAGCCGCCAGCCACATGGGCAGATTGCCATCGGGCTGCACGACCGTAAAAATCAGTTCGGTCGATATGAATTCGTGCACCAAAGCCAGGATCAGCGCATCACCTTGGCTGGCCACGATGCTGGCCGCTCCCCCCATCAAGGGCATGGGCCCTTCGAAATCGTCGAAGACCAGCATGGCCGGCTCCTGAACGCCCGCCCAGGCGGTGGGTGTCTGGGTGTCGACCCGGTAGCCGGTGTTGAGCTGCACGGCGCCGGTATCGGGCAGTACCGCGATATTGCCTGCCGCATCGCTGATCAGCCCACCATTAAGGCTCAGGGCCCCCATCGCGACACCGTCCAAATCGCTCTGGTCGGGCAAGATCGTGTAGCCAAACACCAGTGCGTTGCTGCCACTGCCACTTTCGTACTCCGCCAAGACCTCCTCCCCGCCGACTTCGAGGACAAGCCTTGGCAGCCCCGTGACCTCCACCGGTTCGTCAAAGGCCAGCGTCACCCGCAGGCGCTCACCCTGGCTCAGCCAGGGCGCGGGCTCGATACCGTCGGCCGAGCTGCTGAATTGGACGCCCTCGCCCTGAGGCTGGCTGCCAGGCAGGCGTTGCACGAAAACATCAACATTGCCTTGGCCGTCGTCGCCGATCCAGGTCACGGCCAGATCGCCGCTGTCCAGGGTCGACATGCGGGGGCTGTAGGCGTGGTCTTCCGAGGCTTGGGGATTGTCTAGCCGGGTCGGGCCGCCCACCGGCAGGCCGGTTGCGGCAAAGCCCTGCAGATACACGCGCTCGGCCACCCCGTCCCAGGTGGACCAGCTCACCCAAAAGTCGCCTGCATCGCCCCAGACCGTCGGATTCGGATTCCAAACCTCCGAGTGCTGCGTGAGCGTGGGCAGACGCAGCGCCGCTTTCGGGCTCAGTGCGCCTGCGTTCACGGCAAAGCGCTGCACACACACTTCCTCGGGGCCACCCTCCAGGGCCGCAACCCAGGTCACGATAAAGCCGTCGTCACCATCGACGGTTGCAGCCACCACCTCGGGCGCCCAGGCGCTCGCGCCTTCCAGACCCTGTGCCTCCAGGGCCACCGCCTCCGAGACTTCACCCGCGTCGCTGACGTAGTGGGCAAACGCCCGACTGCCGTCCGCGTCGCTGTCGTAGCTCTCGTAGACCACCACAAAGGCACCGGCGTTGCCCACAGGAAGGATCCGGGCGTGTTCTTCGTCAAGCCAGTCAAAGTTGTCGGGCTCGATCAGCAGTGGATCGCTCCAGACGGGCTGTCCCTGGCTGTCAAATCGCTGCGCGCACAAGCTCCAGTCGTCCTGTTCACCGGCCCGCCATACAAGCACGAAGTCCCCCGCCTGGCCCAGCGTGGCGATCCGTGGCTCCTCTTGGGTGCCGTCGGCAAAGGCCGGTCGCGCCAGCATCACCGGGCCTTGTTCGAGGGCTTGGCCGCCGGCGTCAAAACGTTGCATGAAGACCCGGTAGCTACCGAGCCCTGGGTCTTCCTCGAAGAACAGTGCATCCCAGGCGACAACAAAGCCCCCATCCGGACCCAATGCCGCTGCATGGGCATTGAAGGCATGCGTGGTTCCCGGGGCCAACAGAGCCACGGGGTCGAAACTGTTGGCCGGATGGGCTGAATCGATGTAACGGACAAAAACCCGGGCCGGTTCCTGTTCTGAATAGGACGTGCCCCAGGTCATCACCACCCCACCATCGAGTGAGACCAGGCCCAGGTTCTCGATATTGCCGTCGTGGGGTTCACTGAGCGCAAACGGCTCGTCGATCGGCGCGGCAGCGGCATTGAGGCGCTGGGCCATGATGATCTCGCGATTCAAGTCGTACTCCACGACCCAGCTCACCAGGAGCTCGCCAGAGTTCCCCAGGCCGATGAACTCTGGTGGGCTGGAGCCCGAGGCGGTCCCACCGGTCAGCACCGCATAGTCAGACAAGCGCAGCCGTGCTTCTGGCGTGCGGGTGTCGACGGTGGCCGTGCGTGTGTTCAGAACCTCGGGATGGGGCAGATCGCCGATCCAGGCGCTCAACCGATGCTCGCCATCGGTTGGAAGGTCCTGGCTCGAAACGTTCACGGACCAGGCTCCGCCGAGCACGGTGGCCAGCTGCGGCTCGCCCTCGGCCCAGCGCAGCTGGACCTGGGAGCCATCGGGTGCATTGGTGGTGCCGCTGACGGTCACGCCGAAGTTCTTTTCGATGGCGCTGATCTGATCGTCACCCAAGATCGGATCAAAATCCAGAAACAGCACCACCGGTGGCTCGGGGGCTTGGAGGGAAAGGCCTCTGGAGGCAGTCGGCGCTGCGTTGCCGGCTCCATCCGTCACGCTGGCGGTGACCTCGTAGTCGCCGGGCTCTGGCAGGTCCTCCGGCTCGAAGCTCACCGACCACCTGCTTTGGACGACCTCAGCTTGCCGACTCGAACCATCCCAGGTGACGGTGACGATCTGACCGTCTTGTGCATCGGTGCTGCCCTCCACCGTGATCGCCTGGGTGCGCTCCGAGGCGCCGATGACATCGTCTCCCGCGATCGCGTCGATCTCCAGGGTCGGGGCGGTGGTGTCCACTACCGCTGTTCGGGTGGCGGTGGCGGTGTTCCCGGCCGCATCGCTGCTGGTGACGGTGAAGCTCACATTGCCGCTGGTGGGCAGCTTGGCCGCGGGAACGGTGGCGTTCCACGCGCCGATGTCATCTGCGGTGGCCGTCACATCCGCGCCTGTGCCGGTGGCGATGCTCACACTGCGGTTGGCTTCGGTCATACCCGAAAGCACCACGCCGGCGATGCGCTCGGCGGCGTTGATGATGCCGTCAACGGCGATCTGATCGTTGGACTGGGTGACGCTGAGGCTGGGCGCGGTGGTGTCCACTACCGCAGTTCGGGTGGCGGTGGCGGTGTTGCCGGCCGCGTCGCTGCTGGTGACGGTGAAGGTCACGCTGCCGCCGGAGGGCAGGTTGGCCGTGGGAACTGTGGCGCTCCAGGCGCCAGTGCCGTCAGCCGTTGCCGTGATGCTGCTGCCCGCGCCGGTGGCGATGCTCACGCCGCGGTTGGCTTCGGTCGTTCCTGACAGCACCACGCCGGCGATGCGCTCGGTAGCGTTGATCACGCCGTCACCGGCGATCTGATCGTTGCTCTGGGTGATCTGCAGTTGGGGGGGCAGGGTATCGAGCAGATAGGGCTGGTCTAGCACTGCGGCGTCGTTGCCAGCTAAATCCTGCACCTTCAGCAAAATGCGCCCCAGGTCGTTGAGGGTGAGCGTGTGAGCCACGCGTGTGCCCGAGACCGACGCGCTGATGTCGACCCAGCGTGTGCCGCCATCGAGCGATACCAGCAAACGTTCGTCAGCGGCCAACGGTGCCGACAGCCTGCCCGTGACGTTCTGAGGCGCAGTGCGGGTGAGCAATGGGGTGTGGCTGCCGCTGCTCTGGCTCAGGCCGATGTCGCTGATCGTGGTGTCGGGCGGTGTGATGTCGACCAGGGCTTGCAGCTCGGCCAGCGTATCGACGGCGCTGCCGTCGTCCGGGCTGCTTGCTATGCGTCTGATCAGCTCGGCGGTGCGGCCAGGATTGAGCTGGGTCAGGCCGAGCTCTTCGAGTTGGGCCTGGCTGGGCAGGCTGCTGCTACCTGCAGCGGTAGCCAACACCACCTTCACCGTGTCGGCCAGGGCCTGCACCTTGCTGCGGCTGCGCACGGCGGCGTTGGTTTGCACGTCCAGCACATCGTTGAGCGCGTCGCGCTTGGCTGTGTCATCGAGGCCCACAATTCCCAGCGCTTGGAACTGGGCCGCGCTCAGCGCTGCGCCGTTGTTGTCCGAGCCATCGGCCAGTGCAAGCAGGGTGTTCCAGGCCGAATCGATGCCATCGAGCTGCGCCGCATTCAGACCCAGGGTCTGGCCGATCTGGCGAAACAGGTCTCGGGCCGCGGGATGGGTCTGTGCCACCAAGCGGGCGCCGCCGACCAGATCCAGCAAAGCGCTGGCCGAGAGCCTGCCTGCGCTGGCATCGAGCTGCCCTGCCAACGCCGCCAGCACTTGGTCTGTGCTTTGGCCTTCACCCGCTTCAATTCCGGACAGCGCCGCCAGCAGTCGGCCGTAGGCGTTGGCACGGCTGAGGTCGAGCTGACCATCGGCGTCGATGATGGCTTGCGGTCTGTGCGCCATCAGGTCCCCCGAGTTCGACAGTTAATGGCGTAAGTTGTTGATTCATATAGGGGTGCGTTGCAAACGCTCCACTACAAGAGGCTCAATTGGGGGTCGAGGGTGGGTTTTTTGATGGCCAGGGTGGCCAAGATG
>Ga0222712_10000177_pt1 | contig 92480 bp, 86 predicted proteins | sample C33_657DmetaG_FD_165043 | JGI IMG/M metagenome (GOLD analysis project Ga0222712, IMG submission 165043) | Estuarine water microbial communities from San Francisco Bay, California, United States - C33_657D | ecosystem: Environmental > Aquatic > Marine > Unclassified | place: USA: California... | reverse complement strand
ATTGCGTTCGAAGACAGTGGTCCGGAAAGTCCAGAAGTTCCTGGACATCAAGCCAACTGAATCTGAATTGTCTGGTACAGATTGAGCGCTTGGGTTTGATTCCTCGACGTCAGAGCGCTCACTCTCCAGGATGGTTGTTGCGGCCTCCTTGTGGAGCGTCCGTCTCCAACAGGTCTCTGACGCTCCGCTGATTCATGCGAGATGGCGAAAATCTCGTAATCGGAGTCACTTCACATCCGCGACAAAATGGATTCAATAGATGCTTGCATACAGCAGCGACAAGAAAACTTTTCTGGCCGACGTCGCGGACAACAGAATCGAGCGCGACTACTTTGTTTCGAGCATGCCTGTACTTCCTGAATATGAGTTTCTAATCTACGTTTCGATTCGTACAGATGTGTACGAGCTACAGTGAATGGATTCCCGCATGAATGGATATGAGTGTGAAAGGAGAGTCCGGAAACTCGCCCATGAAAAGCGCGTGCAAGCGCTATTCACGAACCACGGCAAAGGAACTCATGGGCGTCTTTACTATGGTGATCGATTCACGACGCTGAAAGACCGCAGGAAGGAGATCGGACACCGTGTCCTGCCAGCAGCTCGGGATCCGGGCCGATGAATTGTGAGAGCTTGAGCATGCGCTACATTTATTCAGTCGAATTGGGTCAGGATGCAGAAGGGCGATATTTCGCCACCTGCAGGGATGTTCCGGAGGCTGTCACCGACGGCGAATCTGCTCACCGGGCGTTACTGGAAATGGCGGATGCATTGGGGGCTACGCTGGCACTGCGTTCAGCGACGCAGGAGCAAGGCGTCTCGAATGTGCGTCTTGCGGAACAACCGGGACTGTCTGAAAGTGCCGTGCGGCGACTGGTCAACCCCGATCATTTGTCCCGGCTTGATCGCGTTGTGGCAGCCTAGGACAACCGGATTGTGGCGGCCCATCGGCCCCTGTCATGACATCATCACGCTGTATGCTCGTTCGCAACGCCTCGGAGGCTAAAAGTGAATACTCTGGCTCTTACTGATTTCAATCCCGGCAGCCCTGACTTCGGCTGGTACGTGCAGAACGACAACGTGATGGGCGGAAGAAGCGAGGGCGGATTCCATATTGCGGCGGGGGAACTGATTTTCTCGGGCAACACCAACACGAACGGCGGGGGTTTCAGTTCCATTCGTACATACGCCTTGGCCCTGGATTTGTCCGCTTTTGCCGGAATACGCGTGAAGGTCAGGGCTGACGGACGTCGTTACACGTGGGGTATCAAAACCGATGCACGCTGGCTAGGAAAGCCCATCAATTACTGGGCTGATTTCCCCACGGTGGCTGACGTGACCACCGTGATCGATCTTCCATTCGCGAATTTCCTTCCTCGATTTCGAGGCACAGTGCTCGATGGCCCTGCACTGAATACCCATCAGATTGCGGAATTCGCCTTGTACCAGTACGACAAGACAGATGGCCCTTTCAGCATTCGCTTGATGAGTGTCGAGGCGTATGAAAGTGTGGCTGGCCCAGCTGGCATCCGCTGAGCACTATCGGTATTTTAGGCAGCGCGGTCCGCTCTCACGCACACACCGTCCAGGAGGCTTCCCATTCACTGCACTCAAGAAGGTTCCCTGCTCCGCACTCGGTTTCGATTCGCTGTCCCTATCCTGACTGTGATAGTCCTGTCGGCCAGCCCGATGACGCTCTTCGCCCAGCAAACGGAGGCGGTTGACACGTCGTTCGAGCTCGACGTGATGACATTCAATATCCGCACGTCGGATGGGCAGGACGGCGACAACCTCTGGCCCATGCGCAAGGAGCTGGTGGTCGAGACCATGCGCGCCTTCGACCCTGACGTCCTCGGTCTGCAGGAAGCGCTCACGGTGCAGATTGAGTATCTGCAGTCGGAAATGCCCGAGTACCGCTGGCTGGGTGTCGACCGCGGTCTGAATGGCGGCGTTGGGCTGAGCGAGGCAACTCCGATCTTCTACAAGCACGAGGTGCTGGTGCCATTGGAATCCGGCACGTTCTGGCTCGCGGACGATCCGAACCCGCCTGTGCAACCCGGTCGGGGCGCCCGCATCGTCACCTGGGCTCGCTTCCACCATCTCGAGACGCGCCGACAGTTCTACGTCTACAACACGCATTTCACGATTCGTGGCGGCCCTCGGCAGATCCAGGCCGCCGAGCAGATCAATGCGCACATCGCGCAACGCGCTCCCGACAGCGCGGTCGTGCTCATGGGGGACTTCAACGCCCTGGCAGAAACAAGCGAGACGTGGCACGCCGCGACGCGCGATGGCCTCAGGGATGCCTGGCTGGTCGCAGAAAAGCGAGAGGGACCACTAGTGACGTCGAATGGTTTCGGCCCCCCGCCGCAGGACCGCGAAGGCCGCATCGACTGGATTCTGCTCGGCGGACCCGTCACAGCGAAGCGAGTCGTCACGGTGCTGCACAGCGTCGGCGGGCGCTGGCCGTCAGACCATTACCCCGTGGCGGCGGAGCTAGTGGTGCGGGGTCGGTAGGCTCACCTTGAAGGAGAGAGAGCCGCCGATTGCTCAGGACAATGAATCAGGTTCGAGCCGGTTTGATCAGAGACTCCGCTGGAATCCCAAGCCCTTCATGAAGTTTCCACACCATCCGCAACGTCAGTGAGCGTCTGTGGTTCAAAATTTCGTAGACACGATTGCTCTTGCCGATCATGGGTTCCAGATCCTTGACGGTAAGCCCTCGCCGATCCATCTCAAACTTGATGGCTTCCACCGGATCGGGAAGGTCCATGGGGAAATTTCTGGACTCGTACGCTTCCACCAGTGTGCTCAATACATCCAATCGCTCACCCTGTGGTGAGTTCGGCTCCGCCAACATGAGACCGTCGATTTCACGCAGAGCCTCACGATAGTCAGCGTCAGTCTTGATTGGTTTGATGTTCATGGTCTATGTCTCGCGTTAGTGATTGCCATGATCAAATCGACATGACGTCGATCTTGTCGTAATCGGCGTGGCTGCCAATGAAGCGAACGTAAACGACTCGGTAGCCATAATTGATCCACACCACAAGGCGGTACTTGTTCCCTGCGATATTGAACACGACCCGCCCGTCCTTGAGGATGCTTGCATGACGAAAGTCCTGCTTGACCTGTGCCGGTGTACTCCAGTCCGCTGCCAAAACGTGGCGGTACCACGCCAGCGAGGGCTCTCTGGCATCTGCATGATCTGGATGGTTCTCCCAGAAAGCCTTGAGCGTTGAAAGGGCTATGACTCGCATTGAAAAATAGTAGTCCCAGATTGGGACTTTGGCAATCAGGTCTTGTTGGAGTTGTGGCGCTGCGATGTCACTCAAGACGTTAACTTCGACACAAGAAGATTAGGTCATGCTCGGAATTCGCGCCACGGTGCCGGTCAGACATCGTATTGCGTTTTGGGTCGGTAAAAGCTCGGTCGGACGGCTTTCAGCCCAAAGCGAGCTGACTTGAACCCAAGAAAATCATGGGCTTATGGGAAGTGAAACTTCTTGAAGTAACGGACAGAAGATCACTGCAACGTCTTGGCCGTCTCGGTGAGCTGGTAGTGCCGAGTCTTGCCGGGGCACAGCCGCAGCAGCCCATCCTTGAGCAGCGCCGCCAGCAGGAACCCGGCCGTGTTCACGCTCTTGCCCTTCAGAAGCGGCCGCAGGTCGCGGGAAGTTACCGGGGACGTCTTGTGGCAGGCCGTATGGAGCACCTCCCAGGACACCCACTCGTTGGAGAAGAAGCCCCCGCCGTTGTTGGCGGTGATGCGGTAATGCAGTTTCCCTGCCGAGTCCCGGCCGCTCTCGTAGGTGAGCAGACTGGTTTGCTTGAGGGTGGAACAGTGAGCGGACTTGAGGACGGTGATCGAGGGGGAGTCTTGGGGGGATGGCTTGGAAGGAGAACCGGAAGGGGCATTGCCGGGGGAACCGGAGGGTGACTTGGAAGTGGACTTCGCGGGGATGACTTTGTTGGGAGTGGAAGGTTTGGGGGAGGGTTTCACTGAGGAACTTGAGGGGGATTTTTTCGCTTTGTCGGTCTTTGTGCTCATGACATACTCCGGGGGACATGGCGGGTTATGAATCGGGGGAGGGGGTTGCTGATTCATATAAGATGGCGAAATTCCCGCAGTTGAATAGGTGAAATTTCCACTACTTCTGGAATGACGTAATTCAATCGGATGTGCGAGTAAATGACAGAACTTGATCTGGTGCTTGCCGAAACAACAAAGAACAACCGCGTTTGTCCTATGCCTGATAAGTGGGCTGCTCTTTACCGATTACTGCCAAACAGCAGGCGCAGTGAAAATGGATGGCAGCCTGCTTTGCCACTCATCCTGGGCGCTTGGTACGAGACATCAGATCAAGCTAAAGCAAAAAGACTACGCGAACACATCATTTGGGCCGAGGAAAATAATGTTCTTGAAAATGTGCGGAAATTTCTTGTTGAGCTTAGCGAGGCAGACTGGCATCACATTGGCGAGTAGCTGATCTCATGACTTTCACGGTTTTGATAGAGCGAAAGATTAGCGAAGGGCTTCTTGCGTAAAATGGGAATTTTAGTCCGAGTCATGCTCCCTTCGAGATATTGGAAGAGATTCCTGAATCGTGTGTTAGGCAGACTATAGGCTCTAGTAGTTCATATCACATGAGGATGGCTCGCGATGACTGCACAGTTTGGTGAAAGACTAAAATACGAAGGCGAGGACGTAACAATGGCCACAACGCCTTTGGATCAGTACTTTAGAGAGATCGGAGTGGCCCCTCCTTTTGTTGTAGATTGCTCAGCGCTATGGCGCGGTTACATTGGGAGCTGGGAGATTCGAAGCAACAGGCTGTATCTATTAAGTTTGATGGGGCGACTGGAAGACGGTTCTGATATTAATTTGGGGAAAATATTTCCAAATACTTCTGGGATTGTTTTTGCAAATTGGTATTCGGGAAAGATTAGAGTCCCACGTGGGAAAAGATTGACTTACGTTCATCAAGGGTTTGCTAGTACCTACGAGCAGGAAATTATAATTCAAGTTAAAAATGGTGAAGTAGTTAGTACTGAGAAGATTAGTAATGTTGAATGATTCTGCAATGGCAGCTGCATAGATAAAACTTTCGAGCTGAAGGTATGTTGGCTTTCTACTGCAAATAGAATTGATGGCGCGGATGGACAGAGTTCTCTTTCGAATTTCATGGGGCTTTCGGCTACCGAGAGATGATTTTGGCCGAGGTGAAACTCTAAACTAATTCCGAGCGAGCTGATCGGAAAAGAGCAGGGCAGGTCAACTGCGTAGAAGAAGTGGTTTCTTATGAATGCTTCCGTTATCTCTGTTGATACGATAAATGCCTATAAGGAGACCGAATACCGTGTGAATGCTGAGCAGCCGTTCACACTGAAGATCAATCAATTTAGTCCCGATCTTTTTGCATTACATGAAAGGTATAATGTGAAGAGTGGCGCGTACTTGACCGCATGTAATCCGTATAGTCAACCCACCGACCCTATGGAGAATATCAGGCGCCAGCGGAATTTTATCACTGATATGCGTGCTGCTGGTTACAAGGTAGTGAGCGGGCTTGGAAAGCATCCATCGAATGATTGGCCAGGTGAAGAGAGCTGTCTCATTCTAGGGCTGGACTTTGAAACCGCCACGGCTTTGGGAGCTGAGTTGGAGCAAAATGCGTTGATTTGGTGTGGTGTAGATTTTAGGCCTGAATTAGTTCTGCTGCGTTGAAAGAATAATTAGCGGCTATAACAGCATAGTCTGTCAGTCTGGCATCACAAAGATGTTGGAAAAAATGGAAAGCCACAGTGAGTACTTGCGCTAAAAATTTTAAAACTACGACTGAAAGCTGCCGCTGACGATGTAGAAATTCCGTTCCACGGAGTTCCAGAGTACCTTTTAGTGTGAGCTGCGACCTGATCCTGAAGAGACCTAATTGAGTTAAAAAATGACTACTTCTGACAAGCAAGACAAGATGTTAGCAATTTGGGGGATCAGGGAGCGGGGTTGGACTGAAGGCATGATTGAGAAACTACTGGGTGAGCCTAGTTGGATTCTTAGTGGGTGGGGTGATGGGTCAAAAAGGGCGTACCACGCACATTACGTCGAGGCTGTTGAGGCTGGCGATCAATTTCGGGAAGCATTTAAAGCGTCAGCCAAGCGCAGGAGGCTAGACAAGGAGTTTGTCCAAGAGGTGCTAAGTCGATCCGTTGAGCTTGAGAACTCTGGAGCAATCGCTCGATGGTTGGAAGAAAAGGAAGCAGCGCGAATTGCAAGGGAAGAGGAAGCAGCGGTAAGGGCGAGGCTGTATAAAGATAAGCTCGCACGATCTAAGCCTAGTATTCCACGTCCGCCATCAGAGCTTCTATGTTGCATAGATGTCGACGTTATGTCAGAAGAGTATTCGGTCGAAATCCGCTTTATGAGGAATCAGGGTGTTGATCGCGTTTTCTGCGAAGACTTCCCTGCAGCAACTGCACAGCGTGAGTATGAAGGTGATTCATCTGATTCGATCTCGATTCTTCTTCCTGTAGTTATCTCTGTAATCATGCGTTACGCAGGTCCTGTTAATTTTTCCCGGGCTGGTCGCGTCACTGAAAAGGAGTTCACAGAGATCGTTAATGATCTGGTTATGCGATCAGAGAAGATAAGAAAAGCTAACCTTGAGCAGAGCGTTGCAGAAATTGTTTCTTCGGCTTTTGCACTTGGTCTGCAACCTGAACCGAGCTCGCAGTCCGAGAACCTATGGGCGGCCAACTGTCCAGCAGCTCGTCACCGAATGTTACTCAATACCAGTCGAAATGAATTCTGGTGTGGATACTGTAAAAGGAGCGGCGATGTTGAAGCTCTCCGTTCTTATTCTGAAGAGCACAAGCTATAGAGTTTCTAATTGCTGTGCTACGCAGCTATGTGCTAAGACGGGCGCAGTCCACAGCCGCAGAAGCGGGGCACTAGTACAGCCAACGATGGCTCTTAAAAGGTCACACAGTGCATGCCAGAGATAGTGATTTTTTCTCATTCTTGGACGCTTACTGCCCCCATTAGAGCAGAGATATCCGGCGCCTACCATATTTGGGGATTGCCAAGGAGATCATTTCGAAGTACAAAAAAAACAAAAAAGTAGTGTCGAGATGGGAAGTCAGATTTAGGATTCCTAGGTGCAATATAACCATGAGTGCGAAAGACGTAGACCCCCTTATGGAAGAATCGAAAAGTAGAAAGCACATCGCAAAATGGGGCTTTGGCATGGCGCCAATTTCCGCAAATATGCGTAAGCGATACGATGAGGCCGCACTATCCGTAACGGATTTTATCATCGGCAATATTTCCATATTAGACCTCGCCGCAGATAATATCAGCGAGCTGAAAGGAATGTTTAATCGCTGCGTGAGAGAAGATCAGTGGGACTGGTTCTCAGTTCATGCGGAGTTTGGGCATCCATCAAAAAGTGAAATGAGGGCTATTGTCCAAGGATTAAAGGTGTTGCGCGTTCAAGTTTTGAATTTCAATGAAGCAGATTCAGTTCAGACCGTACAACAATTAGTAAAAAACGGGCTGCTGACATGTCTGATGACGTATCAAGGCGAGCACGACCACGGGTCACAAGGTGACAGTCACGGCTGGGTTTATATTCTGTCCACTAGAGAGTCACCGAACATACTTAAAATCGGAATGACATCAAGATCGGTATCACAGCGTGTCAAAGAGATAAATTCCGCCACCGGCATATTGCACCCTCTATCTGCAAGAGCAGTATATCGAGTAAGAAACCCCCAGGCTGCAGAGTCTGAGCTATTTAAGTTGCTAGCAAATTATCGTATTCGCCAAGATAGAGAGTTTTTTGAAATCCCTTTCCAAGAAGCAACTAAATTAGTTCGTGCATACATTAGCAAGGAAAGGCTGTCGTATATGCGAACAGGAAAAGTAGTCTGGTACGACGATAAAAATCAATTCGGATTCATAGACGATGGGTCAGACCAAAATGTCTTTCTCCACGCGTCTCAAATAGATAAAAGGCATGTAAATGCTTTGCAACCTGGTGCTGAAATTGAGTATTCCTTGCTAATACGCCCTCAAGGCAAATTCGCGATCGATGTACGCCCTTCTAATAAATTGTTAAATAATCTGCTTTTTATTGAGTAAGCACCTCTTTTTCAGGTGCGCCATAATATGGTGTTTATGAACGTTGCGCTTTATGAGTTGCTCTGCAATTTCGCGCCAATTGAAACTGGGTTCTACCCCGATTTTACGGACACTTCAAAGAAGCCTCATAATGGGCAAAAGGAGTGTTTATGTCGAAGAGAAAAAAGTACAGCCCCCAGTTCAAGCAAGGTGCGGTTGAACTGCTGCACCAGTCCAATGTCAGTATTGCCCAGGTGGCGCGAGAGTTGGGCATTGAGCCCAATATGCTCAGTCGCTGGAGTCGCGAAGCTCTGGCCTGCCCGGTAATTTTCGGGCCACTTAAATCTTTAGAGTGTCGTCGCCTCAACCTTGGCGAGGCATTGATAAAATTCGCGGCGAGGGAGGCTTGAATAAATATGATGTGCTCCAGTAACGGAAGCATAGTCCGTCACTTATACCGACCCAATAGTCCGTCACTGACGTCCCAACTGATTGAGCAATAAGAAGTTTTCGAGGCGCTGCGGAGGGAAATGTGGTGGGCAGGTCGCCAGCACTAGAAACTGAAAACAGCTCGCTGCCAAGGGTAATTCTTTCGTCACTCGTTCTCTGATCCAGACTTCAGACTTCGGAACTCAGTCGACACCTCGCGCTATTGGCGCAAGCCAAGCTCGTCCTCGTGCGCCCCATGCCCATCCACAAAACTCACCAGCCTCTCTGCCAGCACCTTCGCTTCATCCTCTGCAAATATCTGCGTGTTCGGAGTCTTGCTCAGAATTTTCAGCGCAGTTTCGTACGCTGGCGCAAGTTCCTTGTCTGTGGGTTGCCCTACCAGAAAGTAAACCTTGAAGTCCTCGCTGGCATTGGCAACGCTGGTGATGCGACCCAGCCATCGGTGTGCCTTTTCCTTGATGGTCTCTGGCGAGCTCAGGTCGAAGGACAAAGGCTCCAGGCAATGAAGCGCTCCATTTCTCAGTGCGTGTTTGAACTCGATCTCTATCTCGTCGTCCTGCACTGAGATGGTCGCAGGCGCGAGGTGCTGGATGAGCTGGCGTGACTCCAGACTGCGTTTGAAATGCCGCCAGACATCGTCATCTGTCTGCTTGGCCTTCGTGTGTTCCGTGTCGTATCTGGCAACCATTCTTTCGTACAGCTTTTCCAGCGTTTCCGCTGGGTCCTTGGTTTTCCCTGCTCCAACCGGTGACCATTGCAGAGAACTGTCGTCTGCGGGCACCACCTTGCGCGCAATCTCAAGAACGGAGCTTGCCGATTCCAATGTCAGTGCGCGTGAAAGTTCATCGCCGATGGCATCGAACCGCGATTGCACATGACGCATCAGCTGCTTGATATGGCTAGCATTGATGCCAGGGAAAATCTTGCCCAGCCGTGTGGCGCTGGTCTTGCACATGGCGCCGACAAAGCGACGGTCGCCACAATGCAGTGCAACACCGACATTGACGAATTCGCCGGTGCTGGTGTCATGAACATAACGAAGGACGGTGTATGTGTACGGACTCATGATATTCATCCCAATACCCTTCTGACTTCTGCAAGTGCGGGACTGATGTTGTCCCGAATGTCCTTGATCAGGTTCGTGGCGGAAAGGGCCACGTTGTTCGCTGACGACCATTCTGGCGGTATCGCGCTTCTATACTCAGACAAGCGCTGGTCACTGATGTTCAGCCAGCTGCGCTCAAAGCTGCTGTAATCCACTCGCTTGCCTTTCAGCGCAGAGAAGAAGAGATGTCTGTTCGACGTCTTGCAATGCTCCAGGCTTCCTGTTTTCCAGGGCGGTTGCCATAACAAGATGCCTTCGGTCATGAACGCCAGCTCATGGTCGATCGCAGCAAAGTTGCGACCATCGGAGAGGCAATTCGGATTCTCCGGCCTTCTATCGGAATTCTGGATCAGGGCATCAAAGGCAAATATTTCCGCGGCTTGGGTCAATCGTTCGTGCTTCAGTGCCAGATCAGGCGCATGAGTCATGAAGCCAGGAGGTAATTTGCGCGAACCGAACGCCACGCGCGGGCTGTTCGTCATCTTTGTTGCCAGTGGTGCGTCCAGCTGTCTGACGAGTTCGATGAAGTCGTCATCAACATGCACGAGGAAGGGCTCAGGGACCGGGATGTTGAGATCGGCAGCGAGCATGGCAGCGACGGCCTCGGCGACAAGGCCACCCACCTTGCGCTCGAACCCTGCAGAAAACTTGGCGACGACTTCCACTTCTTCGCCACTGCTGCGTTCACACTCGAGCAAGCAAGGCCAGGATTTTCCGCTGGACATGCGTCGGTCAAACCGTACCGCAGACACCGATTCAAGCATGCGCTCTCCTCGCGGATTCGGTGCCCAAGCCAAAAGGGCGCCAAAGCCACTCTCGCAAATTTCATTGATGTTCCAAGCTTAATCCACTAAACGGCAAGCTGCCGGTACAGCGACAGCCCTGCGCGCACAAAGGCGGGCGTACTTGCCGAATTGCTGTCGATCACTTGGAAAAACTGGTGGGCCCACCTGGACTTGAACCAGGGACCAACGGATTATGAGTCCGCTGCTCTAACCAACTGAGCTATAGGCCCGTCTTGCGAGGAGCCGCGATTATAAGGGGCATGCCTGCAACAAGCCAGCCGAGGGGCGGGGTGGCGATTCATTCATCTCCCGTCAATGGCATGGGAGTGCGGCTTCGGCTAACATCGCGCGCGAGTCTGTTTCCAATAGGGAGTTGTGTGGGATGGGAATTCGCGCGTATTACGTCAATGGTCTTTCGAATGATTCTTCGGACAAGTCCGGCAAGGGCGACCCGGTGGCACCGGTGGCGCCAGCGGACAATGTCCTCATGCATGCCATCTACTACAGCGACTTGAACGCGGCCACGGGGCAGTGGTCCACGCGCAAGCCGATCTACATCGAGAATCTCATCGACGGCAATGCGGTCGACCCGAACATCGTGCAATTGCAGGATGGCCGTTACTTGATGACGTACATGCGCGGCAACTTCGGGCAGGCGAACCCGGAGGCGATGTCCACGATCTACAGTGCCTGGTCTTATGACGGCGTGTATTTCTTCGACCCGCAGGTGGTGTTCAAGCCCTCGGGCAGCGGTAACGCCGATGGCTCGCCGGTGGTGACCGACCCGAGTCTGGTGCAGCTGCGCGACGGCTCGTGGCTGCTGGCGGTGTCGAATCCAGCCGGGCCCAGTGCCACACTTTATGCGAGTGCCGATGGCCGCAGCTTCACGCCGAAAGGGGTCACGCTGCCCACGTTCTCTCCCGACCTGCAGGTGCTGGCCGACGGGCGTGTGCGGCTGCATTACGCCGATGGCCCGGCCGGTGGCATCGGCAGTCGGATCTCCGCCGATGGCGGGCAGACGTGGACGGTGGAGGCCGGTGCGCGCAAGAGCGGTGCGGGCTTCGACCCGTCGGTGTTCCAGCTGGCCGATGGCAGCTGGCGCATGCTTTTCAAGACGCAGACGCCGAGCACGGACCCTTCCGCTTCGCCCATCCTGGGCCACAAGACGTCTCTGGCCAGCAGCACCGATGGCGCGAGTTACAGCACCGCTCAGTCTGAATTCGCGGCCTCGGCCAGTGTGGGCGAGGGCATCGACTTCACCCCGCTTACCGTCGCGCAATCCCTGCTGTCGGCGGCGGCCACGAATGATCAGATCGCCGTGGGCGGCAGCGGGGCGCATGTGCGGGCCGGCGCGGGCCGCGACACGGTGGTGTTCGGCACCACGGCTGACAAGCTCGCGGTGAGCGCCGACTTCTTCAACGCGGGCGACTGGATCGTGACCCTCAAGGCGGCGCCCACCACGAAATACCTGCTGCAGGATGTGGAGCGGCTGCAGTTCACCGATAGCGGCCTCGCGTTCGACCTGGAAGGCAATGCGGGCAAGGCGGCGCGACTGCTGGGCGCGGTGTTCGGCGCGGCAGCGGTGCGCAATCCGGAGTATGTGGGCATCGGCCTCGATCTGCTCGACGGGGGCATGAGCTATGCCGACCTGGCCGGGCAGGCGATGGCGGCGGCGGGCAAGACGACGCCGACGGCGGTGTGCGCGCAGCTCTGGTTGAACCTCACGGGCACGGTGGCCACAGCGGCCGACATCGCGCCCTTCGTGGCCATGCTGGAAAAGGGCGAGCTCTCGGTGGGCGCGCTCACGGCGCTGGCGGCGGACAATGCGATGAATGCCGCCAACATCGGGCTGGTGGGCCTGGCGCAGACGGGCCTGGAATACCTCTGAACGGGCGTCCTGCCCCCTCGGCGTGCGCGGGCAAGCGCCGCGATGCGCGGGGGCTCAGCAGGGGCTCAGGGAGAGCAGGCGTCCAGCAGCACGAAGGTCTCGGCCAGCGGGGCCTCGTGCAGCGCTTGCAGCGCGAATGACGCTGCCGCTTCCTGGGTGTTGCGCAGCGCGCGCAAGGTGGCGGCAGGGGGTGAATCCGGCGCGGGGTCTTGCTCGTGCGCGTCCAGCACGCCGAGCATGGCGCGTGCCTGCAGATAATCCGCAATCGGCAATTCCAGCAGCATCACTTCCTGCAGCACGCGCTGCGCCCCATCCTGCAGACACGTGCGGCCCGCGGCGCTGAACTCGCTGGGCGGATGCTGCAGCGCGCGGGCGTGGCGGATCAGCTCGAGGTGTTCGGCCTGCAGGAAGTCGAAGTGGGCCACCTGGCCCGCGTCGATGGCCTCGGCGTCGGCGAGCAGGCGGGTGTGCGTGGGGAGCAGGGCGGCCTGGGTGGTGGTGTAGGCCTGGGTGTGGGTTTGCGAGGGGTTCAGTTGCCAGCATTGTTCGCGAGCAAGCTCGCTCCTACGAGGTTCAGTCCCGCCAGATCCAATCCCGCACGGATCCATCATGGCGCGCACGGCAATCTCGCCTTCCAGGCGCAGGCCTTCGGGCGGGCCGTTCAGGGCCACCAGAAACGCGACGATGTCGCTCAGGTCTTCCTCACTCAATTCCCTGCCCAGCTGATGCCGCGCCATGGCGGCGGTCACGCTCTGCAGGCTGTCCAGACTGCCGTCGTGCAGATACGGCTCGGTCACGGCCACGTTGTGCAGGCTGGGCACTTTCACCACGTGCTGGTCCTGCGGGCGATTGGTGCGCTCGGCCAGGCCGGCGTCATTAGGGCCGGGCTCGCGCACATTGGGGAACCAGGGCGTGAACGCGCCGAGCTTCTGATACGAATTGCCGCCCAGGTTGAGCCCGTTGTGGCAGCTGCTGCAGCCGATGGCCTGGAAGCGCTGCCAGCCGCGCGCCTCCTGCTCGCTCAGGGCGCTGGTGTCGCCCTGCAGATAGCGCTGGAAGGGGGTGTCGGTGACGGCGAAGGCGCTGCGCTCGAAATGCGCCAGGGCGTCGGCCAGATTGTCGGCGCTCACGCCGTCAGGGTAGAGCGCGCTGAAATCCTCGGCATAAGCGGCATCGGCACGCAGCATGGCCAGCACGTTGTCGAGCGTGTTCGCCATCTCGTGCGCGGTGACGATGGGCATGGTGGCCTGATCGGCCAGCGTGATGGCGCGGCCATTCCAGAACTGGCGGAAGTTGAAGACGGCATTGAAGGTGGTGGGCGCGTTCACCTTGCCTGGCGCGCGGCCCACGCCGCTGGGAATGGTGCGCCCGTCGGTGCCGCTCATGGGCCCGGCGTGGCAGATGAAGCAGCCGATGCTGCCATCCACGGAAAGCGCGCGCTCCCCGAACAGATCACTGCCCAGCAGGTACTTGCGCGGGCTCACGGCCTCCACATCCACCGCCGGGAACGGGCGCGTCACGGCCGCGGCCAGCGCGTGGTCCGCATTCGCGCCAATGGGCGCCGGCGCGCCCAGGGCGTGCTGAAACGCGCGCCAGGCTGCGTCGTCGGCAGGCTGGGCCAGAGAGGGGAGACCCGGCACGGTGAGCAGGGCAAGGGCGAGCAGGAGGCGCGCGATAAGAATGCGGGAGAGTGTGTTCATGACGCGATGATACTGCGGCGCGCGAGATTGTAGGAGCCTGCAAGCCTTGACGCCGCCTGGAGAGAATTCAGCTAGCGCGGCCAGACGTCGATGTACTGCTGAAGCCAGGTCGCACGCCGGGGGGAGGCCGGGCAGGACCGTGAGCCGCCTGGACGGCGGCGAGTCGAGCCCCCATGGATGGGTTCACGGCGTGTCCTGACCGGCCTCCCCCCGGCGTGGGACCGTGATGCGGCAGCGCTGAACGGCAGGCCCGGCGGCCGGGGCCGGGTCGCAGCCCCCGGCAGAAGCTGTTGGCTTGCAAGCAAGCTCCCACCCACCCCTCACCCCCCCGTCTTGCGGAAGCTTGTGTCCGGCGTGCCACTGAAGCAGTTCATCAGCCACGGGAACGAGTCCGTCACGTAATAGGCATACACCCCATTCACCGACATGCCATTGCAGCGATCCAGATCCCCCAGCCCCTGCACATACTCCCAGTCATCCCGATAGGTGCCATCGTAGGTGCCTCCCGGATTCCCCGCGCCACTCGGCCGGCTGCCCGACTTCAGCCGATAGCTGCTCGTGGCCTTGCGGAAGCCGCTGCCGCTGTCGAACCAGCTGCCGAAGATCGGGAAGCCATCGGCCGCGAAGCCCACCACCGGCGAGGCAGCGCCGCCCTGCTGACTGAACAGCGCCTTCGGATTGCCGTGGTAGTGATAGGCCCCGTTGGGCTGCGTGTGCGCGTTGTGGATGTCCGTGCCGAAGTGGTTGAGCGGCGACATCGGGTCGTAGCGCCAGGCCTGATTCGGGTTGTTGCAGCCGATCTTGCCGTCGCCCACGCCAAAACAGGCAGCCGCCCAGATATCCACCTTCACGCCGTTGAGCATCACCGCGTTGTCCCACTCCAGCGTCAGCGCTGCCGGTGTGGCGGCAAGCGTCGGCGTGGCCGTCATGCTGTAGGTGTGGCTGACGGCAGCCACCGGCGTGGCGAAACTGCCGCCCTCGCCCATGTCGTGGTTCGGCAGGTTGTTGGAACGAAACGTACAGCGACCGCCGCTCACGCTGATGTCCAGCGTCGCGTTGAACGCCACGTTGCGGCGCACATCGCGCACGAAGGCTTCGTACTGGCCCGCGTACTCGGCACAGGTGGCGGCACGGCTGAGCAGTGTGGCATTGGTGATGTCGAGCACGCCGCTGCCGGTGGTGGCGATGAAGTCCTTGATCACGCCCACGCGCAGCACGCCGGGCCCGAAGGCGTCACCCCGCACATACACTTCCTGCCCGCGCGTGCCCAGATAGGTGTCGGTGGCGGCGAAGTAGCGCACCAGATAGCCCTCGATCTCCTGCACGCTGTCGCTGGCGGGGCTGAAATACGCGGGGTAGGTGGTCTGCGCGAAATTGAACAGGGCGATGGCGTCGCTGCGATCATCGGCCTGCGCGGGGGCGGCGCCAAGGCAGAGCAGGGCAAGCAGGGCGGCGATGCGGGTGATTCTCTGAGGCATGGTGGGCTCCGGACAAGGGGCTGTGGGGCGGGGGCATGTCCGGATTCAACGGGCGTGCGGGCGTTCGGTTGTCGTGGAGTGGGGAGGGTTGTTCGCCTGCAAGCAGGCTCCCACAGGGCGTGCTCCTGCAGGGCAGGCTCAGTCCTCGCTCGACTTGCGGATCTGCCGCGCCCACTCGGCGTTCAGTTCCTTCGCCTTCGCCACGTACTCGGGGTTCAGGTGATTCGGCACGTCGGGCTTGTAGAGCCCGGCCATCTCGCGCATGGAGTGACGGTCTGCCTTCTCGAATTCGTTGCTGATGGCCTGGGCGCGCTCGCGGCTCATGCCCAGCGCCTCCAGCGCTGAACGCCCCACGCGCAGCGAGCTGTCGAAGGTCTCGCGGATGATGTCGCGGCAGCCCACGGCCCAGAGGTCATAGACATGATGGCGATCCACCGCGCGGGCAATCACGTGCACCTGCGGGTAGTGCGCGATCACGTAGCGCGTCAGCTCGGTGATGTGCGCCTTGTCGTCGATGGCGATCACCAGCAGGTCGGCCTCGGCAATGCCCGCCGCGTGCAGCAGGTCGGGCCGCGTGGCGTCGCCGTAATGCACCTTGACGTTGTAGGCCCGCAGCATCTCCAGCGTCGAGGCGCTGAAGTCGATCACCGTGGTCTCGAAGCCGGAGCCGCGCAGCATGCGGTTGACGATGCCGCCCACGCGGCCGTGCCCGGCGATGATCACCTTGCACTTTTCCTCGATGGTATCGGCGGCGCGCTCGCTCTGCGTCGCGAAATGCGGCGCGATGAGCCGTTCATACACGATGAACAGCAGCGGCGTGAGCAGCATCGACAGGGCCACGATCAGCAGCAGCTGGTCGGCCACCTCGGTGGGCAGCACGGCGATGCCGACGGTGAACGACAGCAGCACGAAGCCGAATTCGCCCGCCTGCGCCAGGCCCAGCGCCACCAGCCAGCGATGGGCGCCCTGCAGGCCGAACAGCCGGCCCACGATCAGCAGCACGCCCACCTTGATGACGATCAGCGCCAGGGTCAGGGCCAGGATGGTGCTGAGGTCGGCGGCCAGCAGGGCGAAGTCGATGCTGGCGCCGACCGTCATGAAGAACAGCCCCAGCAGCAGGCCCTTGAACGGCTCGATGTCGGCTTCCAGTTCGTGCCGGTATTCGCTGTTGGCCAGCACCACGCCGGCGAGGAAGGTGCCCAGCGCCGGCGACAGCCCCACCAGCGACATCAGCAGGGCGATGCCCACGATCAGCAGCAGCGCCGTGGCGGTGAACAGTTCGCGCAGCTGCGCGGAGGCAATGAAGCGGAACAGCGGCGCGGTCAGCCGACTGCCCACCACGACGACGACCACGATGGCACTCAGGGTGGCGAGTGCGGTCTTCCAGCCATTGAGCCCGGCCACGAGGCTCAGGCCGCTGGCGTGGGCCGCGTCCTCGCCGTGGCTGGCGCTCTGGACCGAGAGGTCGGCAAACAGCTCGGGCATGGCCAGCAGGGGCATGAGGGCGAGCATGGGAATCACGGCGATGTCCTGGAACAGCAGCACGGCGAAACTGGCCTGGCCGCCATCGGATTTCAGCAGGCCCTTCTCGCCGAGCGTCTGCAGCACGATGGCCGTGGAGGACAGCGACAGGATCAGGCCCACGGCCAGCGCCACCGTCCATGGCAGCCCCAGGAACAGGCCCACCATGGTGACCAGCGCGCTGGTCAGCAGCACCTGCAGACCGCCCAGGCCGACGAGCCGCGCGCGCATCTGCCACAGCAACGAGGGTTCCAGTTCCAGGCCCACCAGGAACAGCATCATCACCACGCCGAACTCCGCGAAGTGCTGCAGCGCCACGACATCGACGCTGAACAGCGTCAGCACGGGGCTGATGGCGATGCCGGCAATGAGATAGCCCAGCACCGACCCGAGCTTGAAGCGCGAGGCGATGGGCACCGCGAGCACGCCGGCGCAGAGGAAGACAAAGGTGAGAAAGAGGGTGTCGGTCATGATGGGCGGAGCCTACCGCATCGCCGGGGCTGACACCACGCGAGGTTTCGTTAGCGACGCGCTGTCGCCCCGACAGGACGCCGGGGTATGATCCGTCCACACCGAGGCAGGCAGGACGCCGTCTCACCTTCGTTCACCTCTCGTTGTGGATCCCTCATGCCTGCCGCTGAACCGACTGTTCTGAGTCTCGTGCCCGTCCTGCTCGCCCTCGTCATTTCCATCAGCCTGCGCAATGTGATCGTCGGGCTCTTTCTCGGGCTCTTCGTCGGCGTGCTGATGGTGGAGGGGCCTGGGCTGTTCTCGGGCGTGAGCCTGATGGTGCGTGATTACCTGGTGCCCCAGGTCACCGACAGCTACAACGCGGGGGTGCTGGTGCTGCTGGGGTTCATTGGCGGCTTCGTGGCGCTGATGGAGCGCTCGGGCGGGGGCGCGGCCTTCGCGGCGAAGGTGGCGCGCTTCATCACCACCAAGGCACGCCTGCAGATCTCGGCCTGGCTGGGCGGCATCGTCATCTTCTTCTCCGACCTGGGCACGCCGCTGATCGTCGGCCCCACCTTCCGGCCCATGGCCGACCACCTGCGCGTGTCACGCGCCAAGCTGGCCTGGATCATCGATTCCACGGCCTCGCCGGTGGCGATTCTGGTGCCCTTCATTGGCTGGGGCGTCTACATCATGAGTCTGCTGGAACAGCAGTTCACCAGCCTGGGCATCGAACAGTCCGACTTCCAGGCGTTGATCGCGGCCCTGCCGTTCCAGCTCTATGCCTGGCTCGCGGTGCTGTCGATTCCGCTGATGGCGCTGACTGGCGTGGAGTTTGGCCCGATGGCGCGCTCCGAACGCCGGGCGGCGGAGATCGGTCTGACGCCGGAGGAAGCGGCGGCGTCGCAGCAGGCGACCGTCGAACCGGGACAACAGGACAAGGCCCGCGCCTCGTTCATCTGGCTGCCGCTGCTGGTGCTGTTCGGGGTGCTGCTGTGGACGCTGGTGCCGCTGGGCTTTCCCTTCGGCCGCGTGAGCGGGGCGGATTTCCGCGCCGGCCTGTCCACAGCGTACCTGAGCGCTGCGGTGGCACTGATCGCGCTGATGGCGGCGACGGGCGCCCAGCGGGTGATGACGAGTGTGCAGCGCTATCTGGACGGCATGAGCCGCATGCTGCAGGTGGCCGTGATGCTGCTGCTGGCCTGGGCCATGGGCGACATGACGGCGACGCTGGGCGGGGATGTCTATGTGGCGCGTCTTGCGGCCGAGAATGCGGCGGCGTGGGCGCTGCCGGTGATGATCTTCCTGGTGTCCTGCTGCATCTCGTTCGCCACGGGCTCGTCCTGGGGCACCTTCGCGATCATGCTGCCGCTGGCACTGCCGGCGGCCGTCGCCATCGACGCGCCGCTGTACGTGTGCATCGGCGCGGTGCTCTCGGGCGGCCTGTTCGGCGATCACTGCTCGCCGATCTCCGAGACCACGATCCTCTCGTCCACCGGCGCGGGCTGCGATGCCTTCGAACACTTCCAGACGCAATTGCCCTACGCGCTGGCCAATGGCGTGCTGTGTCTTGGGGGGTACGTGCTGGCGGGCGTCACCGCGTCGGTGTGGACCCTGGCGCTGCTGCTGCCGCTGCAGGTTGCCGCACTGCTGGTCTATGGTCGGCTGCGCCGCAACAAGGACTCAGCGTAGTTCCAGCGCCTCCGCCATGATGTGATAGATCACGTTCTGTTCCAGCGTGCCGGCGAAGTAATGCGCCTTGGGGCCTGAGGCGTAGATCGCCACATCCTCGCCCGCATGCGTCTCGCTCAGCATCGGCACCGCACTCTCCTGCACATAGTCCGGCGCCGTGGTGGCCACGGCACTCAGGTCAGGGCGCGCCTTGTCGCCGCTGAACTCTGCCGCTCTGTACTGACCTTCTTCGCCCGTGAATTCATGCCGATCGCCATCGGCCGCAAAGCCCGGCCCGTTGGCATAGCCCAGCGTGGTGTAGGGCAGGCCCAGCGCGTCCTTCATCGGGCCCGCCTCGGTGGCGGCCAGCCCCAGGATCGGGTTGCCGCGCATCGGGTAGCCGGCCTGCGTGAACACATGACTGTGATCCGCCGTGACGATGATCAGGGTGTCTTCCGCACTGCTCAACTCCCGCGCCACCGCCACCGCCTCGGAGAGCGCGATGGTGTCGGTCAGCGCGCGATAGGCATTGCCGGCGTGGTGCGCGTGGTCGATGCGGCCTGCTTCCACCATCAGGTAGTAGCCGTTCTCGTTGCGCTGCAGAAGCTCGATGGCGGTGCGCGTCATCTCGGCCAGGCTCGGTTCGCCGGCACCATCGCCCGCGCGATCGGCCTCGAATTTCATGTGCGAGGGCTCGAACAGACCCAGAACCGGGCCGGCTGCAGAAGTGTCCAGCGCGTCGAACTGGCTGCGGTTCCACACGTAGCGCGCGCCCGGCTGCGCCAGCCATTCCTGCGTCAGGTCGCGACCGTCGGTGCGTTTGCCGCTGTGCTCGGGGTATTCCGGGTCCTGGCTCTGTTCGGGCAGGAAGAAGCTGCGGCCACCGCCCAGCACCACGTCGACGCCATCACCGTGGGGGAATTCGAGCAGCTGGCGGGCGATGTCCTTGACGGTGGCGCCGGCCGGCAGGGCGGCATTGCCTTCCCAGTCACGATTGCCGATGTGGGCATAGTTCGCTGCCGGAGTCGCGTGGGTGACACGTGCGGTGGACACCAGTCCCGTGGCCATGCCGCGCTGTTCCGCCTGTTCCAGAATGCTCGTCACACTTTGCTGCGCGATGACCTCGGCGCTGGGCTCATTGCGCCCCACGGCCTGCGTGACGGAGAGGGCGCCGTCATTGGCCTTGATGCCCGTCACCATCGCTGTGGCGGTGGGAGCAGAGTCGGAAGTCTGCTGATTGGCGCTGGCCGTGACGGAGTGCGCCAGATAGGGCAGCGTTTCGAAACTCAGACGATTGCCTTCGCCGTCGACCTGGCGCTGTTGGCCCTCCAGGATGCGGGCGGCGGTGACAGTGGAAACGCCCATGCCGTCGCCCACGAAAAGAATGACATTGCGCGCCTTGCCATTGTTCGGCGTGCGGGCGCGGGCGGCTTCCAGGGCTTGACGGCCTTGCTCGAACCAGCCGGCGGCATCGGTGGGCTGGGCGAAGGCGGGGGAACAGCAGCAGAACAGCAGTGGAGCGGCGAAGGTGACAAGCAATCGATTCATGACAAGAGCCCGGTGACAAGGAAGGACAGATGTCCTGCAGTGTGACCGGGCTCTGTGACAGGGGTGTGAAGCGCAGGGTCGCTTGCCAGCAAGCTCCTACAGGCAGGCTCCCACCGGTTCTGATCAGGGCTGGAACATGTACGAGAACTTCACGAAGATCTGGTCGCCGTCCTTCTTCAGCTCGTTGGTGACCACCACTTCACGTTCGTCTTCCACCTCGATGATGTCGAAGTTGCTCTGGTTGCTGTTGTAGCCCACGTAGAGCGCCGACCACGGGTTGATCACGTAGCGCAGCAGGATGTCGAAGTTCAGGTTCTTGTCGTCCACCAGACGCGTGTTGGGGCCGGCGTCGGTCTTCTCGTATTGCGTGATGAAACGCAGGGACATCTCGCGCGTGAACTGATAGTTCCAGCTGCTGCGGAAGATCTCGTTGGTGAACACCTTGCCACCACGGCCATCCAGCTCGGTGGTGACGTAGGAGTTGTCCACGCGCAGACGCTCGATGGGGCGCCACAGCACGCTCAGGTCGAAACGCTGGGTGTCGGTCACGGAGGGCAGCGTGCCGCGACGCGGCACCAGGTTCAGCGCGCTGCCGTTGCGGTAGCTCACGTCGAAGGTCAGCGTGGAGAGCGAGGTGTTGCGGTAACGCGCGTTCACGTTGTCGTAGCGATAGGCCTCGGGGCGGAAGAGGCCCGGGAAGTCGATCGGACGCAGCACTTCGGTGATGTCCTGCGCGCCCAGGGTGATGCGGCTGGTGGCATAGACCCAGTTCACGCTCGGCGAGACTTCGGAGTACACCTTGGTGCCGTCCTTGTCGTCCTGGTAGACGAACATCATGCCCGGCGCCCAGTTGTTCAGCGCGGAATTCTCCGGATAGAACTGGTAGTCATTGCGCCAGTGAATGCCGGAGATGTCCGACTTGAAGAAGCGGTTCTGGAAGCCCAGCTGCGCGCGGAAGTCGGCGTCGGTGTCCACGAAGTGGAAGTGGGTGTTGTAGCCACGGCCCACGCGGTCCACGCGGATGTTGCGCTGCATGCCGGTGAGTTCCGCCCCGCCGAAGGTCGGTTCGGTGTCGGTGGCGATGAACTCCAGGTTGGTCACCCAGTTCTCGTTGAAGCGGAACTTGCCGTCGGTGCTCAGCACGCGGTTGTAGCCGTCCACCAGCTCGCGGTCGGTGAACATCATGCCCACGCGGTCCTGGCCCTGCAGGTCACGATAGGCGCGGAACACGCCGATGGTGGCCTTCTCGCCGCGCAGCGGGTCGGTGGCGGCGCGGTTCAGGCCCGGCGCCTCGTCGTTCATCAGCATGGTGCCGAAGCCCCAGGGGCCGGAGCGGCCGGTGAAGCGCAGGCCCATTTCCGGGTCGACGATGCGGCGCGTGAACAGCAGGATCGAGTCAGTGGCGAAGAAGTCCGCGTTCTCCACGAAGAACGGGCGGCGCTCCGGGTACTGCACTTCGAAACGCTCGTTCACCGTCACCTGAGGTTCGTCGGATTCCACCTGGGAGAAGTCCGGGTTCAGGGTCAGGTCGAGCACCCACGAGTCCTTGAACACGAACTTGGCGTCCACGCCCAGGTCGTATTCCTTGTCGCTGGCCAGCAGCGGGCCGCCGGGGGCGCGCATGTCCAGCGCTTCCACGTCACGCGCGAACACGAACGGGATGATCTGGGTGTTGCTGCCGGGCTCCACGTTGCGGATGCCGGTGAGCAGGGCGGTCTGGTTCAGACGGCCGTCGATGCTGTTGGAGTAGGGCGGCCAGAAGCTTTCCTCGCTCAGGCGCGGAATCTGTCGGCTGGCCTGCACGCGCCACACCTGATCCTGCACGGCCGGGAAGCGCAGGCCACGCAGCGGCACGCGGATGCGCACCATGTAGCCTTGCTCGTTCACTTCGCCGTCGCTGTCCCACACGGCTTCCCAGGTGGTGTCGAAACCGGCACGGTTCGAGAACCCCTCCGTCCAGCGGGCGTCCCACTGCACACCCAGCGGGGTGACGCGGAAGGTGTAGGCGGTGCGCTGGTCGTTGAAGGTGTCGATGGTCAGCTCGACGGTGTCGTCGCCGCTGATGTTCTCGCGCGAGGCGAGGTTGGCGCGGATCTGGGAAGGATCGGTATCGAAGGCCAGAAACATGGCGTAGAGCGCGCGCTGGTCATAGCCCAGGTACACCTCGGTGCGCTGGGACGCGGGAGCCCCGTCAGTGGGCTCGCGCTGAACGAAATTCTCCATCTTCGCCATCTGCCGGGCCAGCGCGGTGCTCGGGCTCATGCCGGCGAAATCGCTCAGTTCGGGTTCCTGGTTCAGAAGGGGGATGGACAGGGTGGGGGCTGCGTCGGCTGCGTAGGTGGCTGCTGGCAGGGCTAAGGCGAGCAGGCACACGAACAGGCCGGACAGGAATCGGATAACAGGCATTGCGTTCTCTCCGCCGGGGATTGCTTTGTTTTTGTATGGCCGGGGGCTCGGTTGCCCCTCTGAATGATCGGCGGGCACGTTAACACGAAAAAATCGTTCAAGCAGCGACAAATTGTCACTGCCGCGGCCTCCCTCAGGGCTCGGCAACCCGCGGCAGCAGCGGGTTGCCGAACTGCGCGCGGTAACGCTGGCCGATCAGGGCGGCGCCGATGTTGTTGAGGTGGCTTTCGTCGCGGTAGAGCGGAGTGCCGTCGAGCGTGGTCTGGCAGCGCTGCGCATCGCACAGCACGGCGGCCGGGTTGATCCACTGCAGCTGCGGGAAGCGGGCCTGGGCGGCGGCCTTGAAGCGCGCGAACGCCGCGCCGCGCTCTCGCACGGTCGCAGCGTCAATGCTGCAGTCGTCCATGGCCTTGAGCAGGCAGTGGGCATGGGTGGCCGAGGGCAGCTCGGGCACATCCTCCAGCATCACCACGCGATGATCGTGCTGCAGCAGCCAGGCGATGGCATCGAGGAAATAGCCCTCGAAGGCCGGGTTCTCGAGATAGGCGTTCCACCACGCGCCCATGTACACCGTCATGGGGCGCTGCTGCAGATAGGCTTCCAGCGCGGTGTTGCGGTCGATCTTCTCCTGATTGCCGTCGAAGGCCGCGGGCGTCTGGTCGGCACGCACGAAGGGGTTGGAGGCGCGTGTCACCAGCAGCAGCGATTCGCCGGCCTCCGCCAGGAATTCCTCCATGAAGCCGATCAGGTGAATGGCGTGGGAATCCCCGATCAGCACACTGCTCGGCCCGCTGGCGGGGGTGGGCGCGCCGAACAGACAGGCCTCGCTCTGATCGAAGGCGTATTCCTCGCCCTTGAAGCATTCCACGTAGAGATCGGCGGCATTGTGCTGGGCAATGATGCGGTACAGCTCGCGGCGTTCGGGCGCGATGCGGAAGCTCAGGTCGTCGGCCAGGCGGATGGTGGACTGCACCCCCCACAGGGCCAGCGCGGGCAGCAGCAACAGCCGCACGGCGCACTGCTTGAGTGTCCAGGGCCGGTAGCGCCAGCGTTGCTCGACGAAGTGGAAGGTGAGCCAGGACAGCCCGAGGGCGGCGGCGAACATTCCGAGCCGCAGCGGCCAGGTGATCTCGATGAGCTGGTAGTGCAGCAGGGCCACGGGCGGCCAGTGCCACAGATACAGCGAATACGACAGCCCCCCGAGCAGCACCAGCGGGCGCAGGCTGAGCAGGCGCGCCACGGCGGTGTCGGCGTGATGCATGCCGGCCAGCAGGATCATGGCGCTGCCCGCGGTGGGCCACAGGGCGTTGTAGCCGGGGAAGTGAGCGTCGGCATCCAGCAGCAGGGCGGTGGCCACGATGAGCAGCAGTCCGGTGATCGACAGCGCCTGCGCCTGCAGGCGACTCAGGGCCGCGGCCTGCGCGCCGTAGAGCGCCACGCCGGCGCCCAGCAGCAGTTCGAAGGCGCGGGCCGGCAGCAGGTAATACGCCGCCGCGCGGGCATTCTCGGCCAGCATCACCGAGAGCGCGAAGCAGGCCGTCCACAGCAGCGCGAAGGCCCAGAGCGCGGGCCGCCCGGCGCACAGCTTCCACAGGCCCAGCAGCAGCGCGGGCCACAGCAGGTAGAACTGTTCCTCGACGGCCAGCGACCAGGTATGCAGCAGCGTGAGGGTCTGGGCCTCGGGCGCGAAGTACTGACTCAGCTCGCCGTGGTAATAGACATTGCTCACCCCCAGCAGCGAGGCCAGGGCGCTCTTGGCGAACAGGTAATAGTCGTCGTCCAGGTAGAACGGCGAGATCAGCAGCAGGCTGCCGGTGCACACCACCAGATAGGCCGGCACCAGGCGGCGCAGACGTCGCGCGTAGAACTCAGCGAAGCGGAAGCTGCCCGCCGCCATGGCGCGCGCCAGCAGCTGGGTGATGACGAAGCCGGAAATGACGAAGAACACGTCCACGCCGGCAAAGCCCCCGCTGATGCCGGGCACCTGGTAGTGATAGAGGATCACCAGCAGCACGGCCAGGGCGCGCAGGCCTTCGATGTCGCTGCGCAGGGCGTGGGCCGGGGAGCTGGGGGCGGCGTGGGGCATGGGGCTCGTGCATCTCTGGGGCGGTGTCAGGAGCGGCAAGGGTAGCAGGAAGGAGCGGCAGGCTGAACCCGGGCGCTGCTGTTTGCTGCCTGTGGCTTCCCGGCGGGGCGGCGTCGGGTACAATCCGGGCACTTCATCGTGTTCATCAGGGAGCGCCCATGTTTGCCGTCATCCGCAAGTTCATTCTCAAGGCTTGCTCAGTTCGCTTGCAAGCAAGCTCCCACAGACGCTTTGTTGGAGCCTGCTTGCAGGCGAACCCTCGGCGCTCGCTGCGCTTTCCCCTGGCTGCCCTGCTTGTCACCCTCGGTGCGAGCAGCGCCCTGGCCCAGTCCGCCGACCCCGTCCGCGTGAGTGACGAGGTGGCCGCCCAGTTCGCTCTCGTGGCCGCCGACCCGCGCGTGCAGACCACCCTGGCGCAGATCGCGGCCGCCGAGCCCGAGACTCTGGCCGAGCAGGTGCGCATCACCGAGATTCCCGCGCCGCCCTTTGGCGAGCAGCGGCGTGCCGAGTACTACGTCGAGCAGATGCGTCAGCGCGGCCTGCCGGATGCCTTCATCGACGCCGAGGGCAATGCCGTGGGCCTGCTGCGCGGCACGGGCGATGGCCCGCTGTTCGTGATCGCCGCGCATCTGGACACGGTGTTCCCCCTGGAAACCGATGTCAGCGTGGAGATCCGCGACGACGGGCGTTACTACGCCCCGGGCATCAGCGATGACGGTCGCGGCCTCACCACGCTGCTGACGCTGATCGAGGCCATCACCGGCAGCGGCATCCGCACCGTGGGCGACATCCTCTTCGTGGGCAATGTGGGCGAAGAAGGCCCGGGCGACCTGCGCGGCATCAAGGCCATTTTCCGCGACTACCCGGACATCGACGGCTTCGTCTCCATCGACGGCTCGGGGCTCACGCGCATGACCACCGGCGGCACCGGCAGCCGCCGCTTCGCCGTGGAATTCACCGGCCCGGGCGGGCATTCCTTCAGCGCCTTCGGCCTGGTCAGCGCCATTCACGCCATGGGGCGCGCCATCACCAAGATCGGGGATCTGCAGGTGCCGCAGACGCCGCGCACCACCTTCACGGTGGGCACGGTGACGGGCGGTACCTCGGTGAACTCCATCGCCGCCGATGCCATGTTCGAGCTGGACATGCGCTCCAACGACGCGGCGGAACTGGCGCGGCTGGAGGCGCGGGTGCGGGAGGTGACGGCGCAGGCGGTGGCAGAGGAGAACGCGCGCTGGAACAACAACGGCGAGATCACGGTGAACTTCCGGCTGATCGGCGACCGGCCGACGGGCAGCACGGCGGCGGAACATCCGCTGGTGCAGGTGGCGGCGCTGGCCTTCGACGCGGTGGACTCCTCGCTGGAGGCGCTGCGCACCTCGAGCACGGATTCGAACATTCCGATGTCACTGGGGGTGCCGGCCATCACCATTGGCGGGGGTGGCAGCAGCGGGGGGGAACATGCGCCGGAGGAGTGGTACGACCCCACCGATTCCCACAAGGGGCCGCAACTGGCCTTCCTGTTGACGCTGGGCCTGGTGGGCATCGAGGGGCTGAGCGCGCCGCAGCTGTGAACAATTCACTGGCAACGTTATCTCACGTTGCGAGTTCAAATGGTCAAGACTTGCGCTGTCGCACAACGGTCCCGCGTTGGCGCAAGTCCGTTCAGGACACGCCGTGAACCCATCCATGGGGGCTCGACTCGCCGCCGTCCAGGCGGCTCACGGTCCTGCTCGGCCTTCCGCCAACGCGGGACCTGACCTCAGCAGGGCATCAACGTATGCGCTGCCAGCGAAGGTTCGCAGACATCTTCGTGCTGGAAGAGAGAGTCAGAATCCAACGCGGTGCTTGGCTCGGAGTGCCATCTTGGCCTCCCCACCCGGTTCGCGAAGGTGAAAGCCAATCGTGTGGCAGGGAAAGAGGGGGTGGGGGGCGGCAGACCCGTTCTGCGGCATAAGAGCCCCGCACCGAGTGAGCAAAAAGACCTTGGGCTTTTTGTGAAGCGAGGGCACCGGGGAGCGGTGCGGGGCAGCCGCAGAACGGGTCTGCCGCCCCCCGCCACCGGGATCAAATCAACGTCAACTTCGCGAACCGCTCAATCATCCAGAAAGCTGCGCAGGTGGTCCGAGCGCGTCGGGTGACGCAGCTTGCGCAGCGCCTTGGCTTCGATCTGACGGATACGCTCGCGGGTGACGTCGAACTGCTTGCCGACTTCCTCCAGCGTGTGGTCCGTGTTCATGTCGATGCCGAAGCGCATTCTCAGCACCTTGGCCTCACGGGCCGTCAGGCTGGCCAGCACTTCCTTCGTGGCTTCGCGCAGACCCTCGTCGATGGAGGAATCCACCGGTGAATCCACCGTGGTGTCCTCGATGAAATCCCCCAGATGCGAATCCTCGTCGTCGCCGATCGGCGTCTCCATGGAAATCGGCTCCTTGGCGATCTTGAGCACGCGGCGCACCTTGTCCTCCGTCATGTCCATGCGTTCGCCCAGCTCTTCCGGCGTCGGCTCGCGGCCCTTCTCGTGCACCATCTGGCGCGAGATGCGGTTGAGCTTGTTGATCGTCTCGATCATGTGCACCGGGATGCGGATGGTGCGGGCCTGGTCGGCGATGGAGCGGGTGATGGCCTGACGGATCCACCAGGTGGCGTAGGTGGAGAACTTGTAGCCACGACGGTATTCGAACTTGTCCACCGCCTTCATCAGGCCGATGTTGCCTTCCTGGATCAGGTCGAGGAACTGCAGGCCGCGGTTGGTGTACTTCTTGGCGATGGAGATCACCAGACGCAGGTTGGCCTCGACCATCTCCTTCTTGGCGCGCCGTGACTTGGCTTCGCCGATGGACATGTTGCGGTTGATCTCCTTGATCTCGGCCACGGACACGCCGTTTTCCTTTTCCAGCGTCACCAGTTTCTTCTGGGCGCGCAGGATTTCCGTCTGCAGATTGCCCACGGAGGCGGACCAGGGCTCGTTCATGGCGATCAGCTGGTCGACCCACTTCTCGTTCACTTCATTGCCCGGGAACAGCTGGATGAAGGCCTTGCGCGGCATGCCGGCATTGCGCACGCACAGCGTCATGATGGCGCGCTCGTTGCGGCGCACGCGCTGCAACACGGCGCGGATGTGGGTCAGCAGGGGCTCGAACTGCTTGGGTGTCAGCTTCAGGGTCTTGAAGGCTTCGCCCAGCTTGTCCAGCTCGGCCAGGGTCTTCTTGTGCAGCCGGCCGTGCTTCTTGATGGCGGCCTCGGTGGCGTTGAACTGCTCGCGCAGTTCGCCGAAACGCAGGCGCGCCTCCTCCGGGTCGGGACCGGCAGCGGCTTCGTCGTCGTCGGCAGCGGTGAGTTCTTCTTCGTCATCGACCTTGACCTCATCCTCCACCAGGGGAACCTCTTCGGCTTCGGGCTCGGCCAGCGCCACGACCAGCACTTCGGTCGCGTCATCCACGGACAGATAGCCTGAGATGATGTCGCTCAGGCGGCGCTCATCGGTTTCCACGAGTTTGTATTCCTTGAGGATGTGGGACACGGTGCCAGGGAAGCTCGCCATGGCCTTCATCAGTTCGCGCAGGCCTTCCTCGATGCGCTTGGCGATCACGATCTCGCCTTCGCGGGTCAGCAGTTCCACCGTGCCCATCTCGCGCATGTACATGCGGACCGGGTCGGTGGTGCGGCCGGCTTCGTTCTCCACGGCGGCCAGGGCGGCGGCGGCTTCGGCGGCGGCCACTTCGTCGGTGTTGCCATCGCCTTCATTCATCAGCAGGGTGTCGGCATCGGGCGCGGTCTCGTAGACCTTCATGCCCATGTCGTTGATCATCTGGATGATGTCTTCCACCTGATCCGGATCGGAGATGGACTCGGGGAGGTGGTCGTTGACTTCGGTGTAAGTCAGATAGCCCTGCTCTTTTCCTTTGGCGATCAGAGCCTTGAGGCCTGTTTGTGGCAGCTGGTTGAGGCGAGATTCAGACATGGCTTCCCGTGGGTGGTCGCAGGCGACCAGATGAGCGTGGACTGTAAAAAGGCCGGGCATTATGCCTCATCGAGGCTGTCGTGCCAACGACCGGTTCATGGCGTATCCGCGGCGCCCGTCGCGCGCACACGCGGTTTCAACTGTTCCAGCAACTGCTTCTTGAACTGTTTCTTGCGGGCTTCGCCCAGCAGGGTGTCGAGCAGATACGTGAACTCGCTGGCCACGCCTTCCAGCGGCGTGATCTTCTCGTTCTTGAGCAGTTGCGTGAGCTGATTGCCTTGGGGCGTGCCATAACAGTGCCCCAGCATCGTGTAGGTGTTGATAGTGGGGTTCTGGGCTACCAATTCAAGCAGCTCGAGCAGCAGGTCTGTGTATTCGTCCCCGTTTTCGCGCAATGGTTCCAGATCTCGCTGCAGTCCGTCTGCCACCGCCGGCTGGTAGAGCAGTAGCTCGATGGCCTTCAGGCCGGGGCTGCGCGGCAGCGGCTTGGGTTGCGCCGGGCTGGCCGCCATGCGACCCGACCTGCCGGCTTCGCCCGGCGCTCGGCGGGGCGCGTCGTCGTAGTCAGGCGGCACCGGATAGTCCTCGGGCGGCGCCTCGGCGGCCGGCGCCGAAGCAGGCGGCGGCGTGGATTTGAGCACCAGTGCCTCGATGGCGCGACTCTCCACGCCGGCGACGCCCGCCAGGCGCTCGATCATCAGCTGCCGGTACAGCCCTGTCGGCATCTGCCGCAGCAGCGGCGCGGCCAGCGAACTCAGCCGTGCGCGGCCCTCGATGCTGGCGAGATCGAGCCCCTCGGCCAGATGGTCGAAGAAGAAATCGGCCAGCGGCGTGGCGCCGTCGATCAGGCCGCTGAAACGCTCCTTGCCGATCTTGCGCACCAGGGTGTCCGGGTCCTCGCCTTCGGGCAGGAACAGGAAGCGCACCTGGCGGCCGTCCTCCAGCACGGGCAGCGTGGCCTGCATGCCGCGCCAGGCGGCAGTGCGGCCGGCGGCGTCCCCGTCAAAGCAGTAGATCACTTCCGACACCAGACGGAACAAGCGGTTCAGATGCGTGACATTGGTGGCCGTGCCTAGCGTCGCCACGGCATAGTCGATGCCATGCTGAGCCAGGGCCACTACGTCCATGTAGCCTTCCACGATGACAAAACGCGTGAGGCGCGGATTGGTTCGGCGCGCCTCGTAGAGGCCGTAGAGTTCATTGGCCTTGTGGTAGACCGGGGTTTCCGGCGAATTCAGGTACTTGGGCTTCTCGTCGGTGAGCACACGCCCGCCGAAGCCGATGACGCGGCCGCGGGTGTCGCGGATGGGGAACATGATGCGGTCGCGGAAGCGGTCGTACTGACCCTGCCTCTCGGCATCGGCCTCGCGCTTGATCAGCAGACCGGCGCTCAGCAGGTGTTCGATGGCAGTCGGCGAACTGCCCAGGCCACGCAGCAGATTGTCCCAGCCGGGCGGGGCGAAACCGATGCCGAAGGTCTTGGCGATGGCGCCGCTCAGGCCGCGGCCTTTCAGATAGGCCACTGCCCTTTCGCGCTGTGGATGCGTGCGCAGCTGCTGCTGGTACCAGGCATTGGCCTCGTGCAGCACGTCGTAGAGGGGCTTGTTTTCACTCTGCGTGCTCTGATTGCGACGGCCTTCTTCGCGTGGCACTTCCAGGCCGTAGTCCGAGGCCAGGGATTCCACCGCCTGGGGGAAGTCCATGCGCTCGTATTCCATGACGAAGCCCAGGGCATTGCCGCCGGCGCCGCAGCCGAAGCAGTAGTAGAACTGCTTGTCGGGCTCGACGCTGAACGAGGGGGACTTCTCGGTGTGAAAGGGGCAGAGCGCGGAGTAGTTCTTGCCGGTCTTGCGCAGCTTGATGCGCTTGTCGATCACATCGACGATGTCGATCCGGGCGAGCAGATCATCGATGAATGCTTGCGGAATCAGACCGGCCATCGTCAGGCGTCCAGAGGGGCAACAGGCTTGGGGATGGGGCAGTGTGCCAGCAGTTTCAGCGTTCGGAAAGCTGCTGCTTGATCATCTGGCTGACGGCGGCCATGTCGGCGCGGCCGACGACGAGCGGGCGCACCAGCGCCATGACCTTGCCCATGTCCTGAACACTGGCGGCTGCGCTGTCGCGCATGGCCTGGCCAATGATGGCGGCGACTTCCTCGGGGGACAGGGCCTGGGGCATGAATTCCTGCAGGACGGCGATTTCCGCGTTCTCGACATCAGCCAGGTCCTGACGAGCCCCGGCTTCGTACTGCTTCACGGATTCGCGACGCTGCTTGATCATCTTGTCGAGCACGGCAGTGACGCGCACATCATCGGGCTCGATACGTTCGTCGACTTCGATCTTCTTGATTTCGGCCAGCGCAAGACGAATGGTGCCGAGGCGGGCCTTGTCTTTGGCCCGCATGGCATCTTTCATTGCCTCGGTGATTTTCTGCTTGAGCGCGCTGTCGGCCATGGTGGCTGCTTGTCAGTAGAAGCGTTTGGTCTTCTTGTTTTCGCGCTGCAGTTTCTTGAGGTGACGCTTCACGGCAGCAGCGGCCTTGCGCTTGCGGGCTGCGGTGGGCTTCTCGTAGAACTCCTTGCGACGGACTTCCGCCAGCACGCCTGCCTTCTCGCAGGAGCGCTTGAATCTTCTCAGAGCGACGTCAAACGGCTCGTTTTCTTTCAGTTTTACCATCGGCATAAAATGCACACCTTCCAGATTTCGATGTAAGGTTGATTCAAAGGGGGCACATGGTAATGCGGCAAATGGCCAAATGCAAAGCCAAAAACAAAGAAATCATCGACAGCGCAGCCACTTTCTGCTTGTCCGAGGGCGGGCTTCCCAGCATGCGGCTGGTCAATCGGCGGCCGACTGGCTTATGATGGCCGCCCGCCGCGCCTGCAGTCCACTGCCCGGGCAACGAGGCAGTTTCCCAAAGGTTTCAACACGATGCGTGTTCTGGGTATCGAGACATCCTGCGACGAGACGGGCATTGCCCTCTACGACAGCGAGCGCGGCCTGCTGGCCGACACCCTCTACAGTCAGGTCCCACTGCACGCGCGCTTTGGCGGCGTGATTCCCGAGCTCGCATCCCGTGACCACATCCGCAAGACTCTTCCGCTGATCCAGGACGTGCTGGACAAGGCCGGCGCCACCCTCGCCGACATCGACGGCGTGGCCTATACCGCCGGGCCCGGTCTGGTGGGCGCTCTGCTCGTGGGTGCCAGTGTGGGGCGGTCGCTGGGCATGGCGCTGAATGTGCCCACCATCGGCGTGCATCACATGGAAGGTCATCTGCTGGCCCCCATGCTGGAAGAGACCCCGCCGCAATTCCCCTTCGTCGCGCTGCTGGTGTCCGGCGGTCACACCCAGCTGGTGCGGGTGGATGGCATCGGTCGCTATTGCCTGCTGGGCGAATCCCTGGACGACGCTGCCGGCGAAGCCTTCGACAAGGTGGGCAAGATGCTGGGCCTGGCCTATCCGGGCGGGCCGCGTGTGGCCGCGCTGGCGGAGAAGGGCACGCCGGGTCGCTACGAGTTTCCCCGTCCCATGACCAACCGGCCCGGGCTGGATTTCAGTTTCAGTGGTCTGAAGACCTTCGTGCGCAACACGCTGGCCGAGGCGCGGGCTGGCCTGCCGGACGGCGGCGCGGCCCAGGACATCGATGAGCAGACCCGCGCCGACATCGCCCGCGCCTTCGAGGACGCCGTGGTGCAGACCCTGGTGATCAAGTGTCGCCGGGCCCTGCAGGAAACCGGGCTGAAGTCCCTCGTCATCGCCGGGGGCGTCAGTGCCAATACCCGCCTGCGCGCCGGCCTGCAGCAGATGGTCGAGAAGGAGCGCAGCCAGCTCTTCTACGCCCGGCCGCAGTTGTGCACTGACAACGGCGCGATGATCGCCTATGCCGGTTGTCAGCGCCTGCTGGCGGGCGAAGCGGCCTCCCTCGCGCTGCACGTGCGCCCGCGCTGGCCGCTGGACACCCTGCCGCCGCTGGGTCAGGCGAGGGCGAGCTGATGGACATCGTCTTCATCCAGGGCCTGCGCGTCTACTGCATCATCGGCATCCACGACTGGGAGCGCACGCGCCCGCAACCCGTGCTGCTGGATCTGGACATGGGCACGGACATCCGGCCCGCCGCCCACAGCGAGGACATCGCTCTGGCGCTGGACTACGACGCCATCAGCAAGGATCTGTGCGCCTTCATCAAGGCCAGCGAATGCCGCCTGCTGGAAACCCTGGCCGAGCAGATCGCCCAGCGCCTGCAGACCCGCTTCGGCGTGCCCTGGCTGCGGCTGAAGCTGAGCAAACCGGATGCCGTGCCCGAGGCGCGGGATGTCGGCATTCTCATCGAGCGCGGCGTGCGGCCCGAGCCTTCGAGCGCGCTCGTCTCGGGAGTGTGGTAGGCCATGCCGCTGATCAGTCTCAGTCTGGGCAGCAATCGCGACGCCCGCCGCTCTCTCGCCCTCGGCCTGCAGGCGCTGGAACAGCAGCTTGGCGCGCTGCAGGTGTCGCCCGTGTTCGAGAGCGAGCCAGTGGGCTTCATCGGCCCCAATTTCCTCAATCTGGTGGTGTGCTTCGAGTCGACACTGCCGTTGGCGGCACTGGCCGCCACGCTCAAGGCCATCGAGGATGCCCACGGCCGCGACCGTCTGTCGCCGCGCTACAGCGATCGCACGCTGGACATCGACATCCTCTGCTATGGCGATCTGTGCGGCGTGCACGAGGGCATCGAGCTGCCGCGCGCCGAGATCCTGCACAACGCCTATGTGCTGCGTCCGCTGGCGGCCTTGCTGCCCGAACAGCGCCACCCGCTCAACCAGCAGACCTTCGCCCAGCTGTGGCGTGACTACGACAAGGGGCTCCAGGCACTCTGGGCCGTGGAGTTCGAGTGGCAGGGACTGCTGATCTCAAAGCCCGAGCGCTGAGGGCAGCGCCGCCAGGGTGGCGGCGCAATCCGCTTCCACCTTCAGGCTGAACAGACCATCCGCCCGGGTGACGCCCAGATTCAGGCAGGCCAGCGGCTTGCCCTGAGCGTGCGCATCGCGGCAGATGCGAAAGCCGGAAAACACCGTCAGCGAACTGCCCACCACGAGCACCGCCTCGCAGTCCTTCACCGCCGCTTCCACCTGCGCCAGACACTCCCGCGGGAGGGAGCCGCCAAAGAACACCACCTCGGGTTTCAGGATGCCGCCGCAGGCCGGGCAGGCGGGCACCTGCACGTCGTGCAGCAGGGCGTCGGGCAGGTCGGCATCGCCATCGGGGCGGCTCTGCGCCAGCGGGCTGTGCAGGAACGGGTTGGCCTCGTGCAGCGCCGCCTGCATCTGCGCTCGCGGCAGGCGCAGTCCGCACTGCAGGCAGAACACCGTGTCGAGATTGCCGTGCAGGTCGATCACCGCCTGCTGCCCGGCCCGCTGGTGCAGGCCGTCGACATTCTGCGTGACCAGCTGGGCGACGTGGCCTGCGCGCTCCAGTGCGGCCAGCGCGAGATGGCCCCCATTGGGCGCGGCCTGGCGCATGCGCGGCCAGCCGATCATGCTGCGCGCCCAGTAACGCTGGCGGCTGGCGGGTCGGTTGACGAAGTCGGCGTGCTGGATGGGCGTGCTGCGCAGCCACTGGCCCTGGCTGTCGCGATAGACGGGAATGCCCGAGGGCTGACTCAGCCCGGCCCCCGTGAGCACCAGTAGACGCGGGTGCCGGCGCAGGAAGTCGGCGAGCGCGTTCATGTGGCGGGGGGCTTCTCGGTCAGCAGGCGCTGGCGCACATGTTCCGCCAGACCCACGCCGGCCTCGGACATGGTCAGATAGGCCTGGTCGGCCCCGGCCGCCAGAATCTCCCGCGCTTCGTCCTGATGCATGCTGTGCGACACGATCACGCCGGTGAAGCCCGACTTGCGCAGCTTCTGCGTGGCGATGCGCTTGGCCTCGGCCTCGTTCAGGCTGAGGATCACCGCGCGCACGTTGCCGTAGTCCAGGTTCTCCCAGAACATCTGGTCCTCGGCGTCGGCGAAGAAGATGTTGTGGCCGAGGGATTGGTGCAGGGCCACCCGCGCCGGGTCGGAATCCAGCGCCACCACCCGGCACTTGTCATTCAGGTAGTCATAGGCGGCAGACCCGGTGCGGCCCATGCCCATGATCAGCACGTCGGCGTCGCCCAGCGACACCGGCTGCTCGTCGGGGTGGCGCAGGTCCCGTTCCATCGGGATCAGCCGCCGCGCCACGCGCTCGTACAGCGGATGCGCCAGGCGGTTGAGTGGCGCGGACACCACGAAGGACAGCGCGACGGTGAGCGCCAGTGGCACGATCCATTCCTGCAGCGCCACACTGGCCACGATCAGGCCGAACTCGCTGTAATTGGTCAGGCTCAGGCCGGCCAGGAAGGCACTGCGCGCCCGCAGCTTGAAGAACACCAGCAGCAGGAAGAAGAGCATGGCCTTGACTGGCAGCAGGGCGGTCATGACCAGGGCAAAGCGCCAGGCCTCCGCATCGGGCAGCCCGCCGATGCCGATCTGCAGGAAGAAGCCCACCAGGAAGAATTCCTTGATGCTCCACAGGGACTTCGACAGTTCGCCTGCGCGTGGATGCTTCGCCAGCATGGCGCCGAACACCAGGGCGCCCAGCTCGGAACTCAGCCCCACCAGCTCGAAACCGAAGCCGCCCACCACCAGCGCCAGCATCAGGCCGAAGAGCACCAGCAGGTCCTCGTGGCCGCTGGCATCCAGCAGCTTGTAGAGCAGCGGGCGCAGCAGCGGCAGCGCGAAGACGAGCAGGGCCCAGGGTGACGGCGTGCTGCCGATGGTCATGCTCATCACCACCAGCGCGAACACGTCCTGCATCACCAGAATGCCGATGGCCACCCGGCCGTGGAAGGCGCGCAGCTCGCGCTTGCCTTCCAGCACCTTGGCCGCGAGCACGGTACTGGAGAAAGAGAGCGAAATTGCCAGCAGCATGGCGTTGAACACCGGGATGCCAAGCAGCAGCAGGAAGGCGGGGGTGTATAGCACGATGGACAGCATGAAGTGCAGCAGACTGCCGCCCAGCACCTCGGGTTTGCCCATGGCGCGCACGTTCAGTTTCAAGCCCACGGAGAACAGCAATAGCAGCACGCCCAGGTGCGACGCATGCTGCAGCACTTCGCCGCTGGCGGCCGGCATGCCGATCTCGTCCGAGATGGCCGAGATGATGAACCCGGCGGCCAGATAGCCCACCAGCGGGGGCAGGCTGGTCATGCGCACCAGCAGGCCCAGGCTGAAGGCAAAACCGACCCAGACGGCTTCAAGCATGGGTGTCTTCCTTGTGTACGTGGTGGATGGCATCGATGCGCGCGTGGGCGATCAGCCGCTTGATGTCCTGGGGGGCGCGCGCCGACGTGGCCTCAGCGCCGCCGGCCAGCAGTGCGGGAATGTCGATGGCGCTGGCCGCGGCGTGGGCGCGGCGCAGATAGTCGGCCTGGGGATACGCGCGCTGCTCGAAGCCGGTGCGGCCCCGGGCATCGGCCTCGCAGGCCAGCAGGAACTGCATCAGCTGTTGCGGCCGGCGGAAGGCGTCGAGGGCTTCCAGCAGCTCCAGCACTGTGTCGGGGCGCAGCTGCAGTGCGCGATGGCAGTGGGTGTGGTACTGACTGACCAGCCGGCCCAGAGTGGTGAAACGGGTGGGCACGCGCAGCCGCTCGCCCACGGCCTCCACCAGGGCCACGCCGCGCGCCTCGTGGCCGTGATGACTCGGCCAGTACTGCGGCGCTGTGGTGCCCTTGCCCAGATCATGCACGAGGGTGGCGTAACGCACTTCCGGCGCGTCGGACAGGCGGGCAGCGTGCTGCAGGCACAGCAGCACGTGCACGCCGGTGTCGATCTCGGGGTGATGCTGGGCCGGCTGCGGCACGCCGAAGAGGGCGTCGACTTCCGGCAGGATCACGCGCAACGCCCCGCTGTCACGCAGCACCTGGAAGAACACCTCGGGCGCGGCTTCGCCCAGCGCCTTCTCCATTTCCTGCCACACGCGCTCGGGCACCAGATGACTCAGCTCGCCACTCTCGCTCAGCTGCCGCATCAGCTGCAGCGTCTCGGGCGCCACGCGAAAGCCCAGCGGCGCGAAGCGCGCGGCGAAGCGGGCCACGCGCAGCACGCGCAGCGGGTCCTCAACGAAGGCGGGGGAGACATGACGCAGCAGGCGGGCCTTGATGTCGCGCACGCCGCCCCAGGGGTCGACGAGCCCGCCGTCCTCGCTGCGGGCGATGGCATTGATCGTGAGGTCGCGCCGTTGCAGATCCTGCTCCAGCGTCACCTCGGGGCTGGCATTGAACACGAAGCCCTTGTAGCCGTGGCCGTGCTTGCGCTCGGTGCGGGCGAGGGCATATTCCTCCTTGCTCTGGGGGTGCAGGAAGACGGGGAAATCGCGCCCCACCGGGCGATAGCCGAGCGCCTGCAGCTCTTGCGGCGTGGCGCCCGTCACGACCCAGTCGCGGTCGGATGTTGGCAGCCCGAGCAGGGCATCGCGGACAGCGCCGCCAACCAGATGGATCTTCATGGGGATGGAACTCGCAGGAACGACAGGCCGAGTGTAACCCGTGGCCTCAGACGCTGAACAGCTGATGGTCCTCCAGACGCATCATGCTCAGCTCGCGCCCCCACACACAGCCGGTGTCCATGCCGTAGACGCGGGCGCGATTGGTCTTGCCTTCCAGTGCGGCCCAGTGGCCGAAGAGGATATTGGTCTCGGGGGTGAGCGTCTCGAACTCGAACCAGGGGCGAAAGCCTTCCGGGGCGGCGTTGAGCCCCTCCTTGACCTGCAGATTGAGATTGCCGCGCTCGTCGCAGAAGCGCATGCGCGTGAGGTAGTTGGTGATGCAGCGCAGGCGCTCCCAGCCGGTGAGCTTCTCCTTCCAGCGCTTCGGCGAGTCGCCGTACATATGGGTCAGGAACTCGCGGAAGTCCGGCCCCTGCAGGGTCAGCTCCACCTCGGCGGCCAGTTCCAGCGTCTTCTGCAGCGTCCACTTGGGGGCGATGCCGGCGTGGATCATCAGGTAGTTCTGGTGGCCCTTCGCCTGTTCCACGCAGTCGTAGTGCGCCAGCGACTGATGCCGCAGCCAGTGACTCAGGGCGTCGCAGTCGGGCGCGTCGAGCAGCTCCTGCAGGGTGTCGCGGCCGCGGTTGGGACAGGCGCCGTAATAGATGGCCAGGAAATGCAGGTCGTGGTTGCCCAGCACCACGGTGACGGCCTTGCCCAGATCGCGCAGGTAGCGCAGCGTGTCGAGGGATTTGGGACCACGGTTGATCAGATCGCCCACGCACCACAGCCGGTCGCGCAGCGGATTGAAATCTACTGTGGTCAGCAACTTGCGCAAGGGCTTGTAACAACCCTGAATGTCGCCTATGACATACGTTGACATGAAGCCCTGCTGATTCCCGGTGTCTAGTGCACCGTCAATGGTCTGGAAAGAAGGAACGCCGGAATCGGGGCCGCAAAGGTCTCACCATCCGCGCTCAACATCTCGTAACTGCCCTGCATGGTGCCGAACTCGGTGGTCAGCACCGCGCCGCTGGTGTAGTGGAACACCTGGCCCGGGGCAATCAAGGGCTGCTGCCCGAGCACGCCGGAGCCGCGCACTTCCTCCACCTTGTCGTTGTCATCGGTGATGATCCAGTGACGCGAGATCAGCTTCACGGGCTGCTCGCGCTTGTTGGCGATGCCGATGGTGTAGGCGAACACGAAGCGCTTGTTCTGCGGATCCGATTGCTCCTGCAGATACTGCGTGCTCACGGAAATGTCGATGCCTGCGGGGCGAAGTTCAGTGGTCAACGTGGGACTCCTCCTGTCGTGCTGTCGCTGGGTCGTCGTGGTGCGGCGACGGCTGCCGGCTGCGGGTGATGCAGTCGGCGATCAGCGCGTAATCGGCCAGGCTCAGGTTCTCCGGTCGCAGGCTTATGTCGATGGGCAGTGCGCTCAACGCTGCCTCCGATATCAGGGTCCGCAGGCTGTTCTTCAAGGTCTTGCGCCGCTGCGTGAAGGCGATGCGCACGACGTCCTGCAGACACCCGACATCCAGCACCTGCACGGGTTTGCGCGCATGCGGCACCAGCCGGACGATGGCAGAGCATACCTTGGGTTGTGGCACAAAAGCAGTGCCCGGCACATCGAACAGATGCTCCACCGTGCAGTGGTACTGCATCATCAGACTGAGGCGTCCGTAGTGCTCGTCGCCGGGCACGGCCGCCAGCCGCTGCACCACTTCCAGCTGCAGCATGAAATGCATGTCGGCGATCCACTGCTCGAACTGCAACAGGTGGAACATGCAGGGCGTGGAGATGTTGTAGGGCAGATTGCCCACCACGCGCAGGCTGTGGGGGCGTGCGGTGCCGTCCTGCGTCAGCAGGGAGCGCAGGTCGAATTTCAGCACATCGCCTTCGTGCAGGGCGAAGCGCGGGTCGGTGCCGAGGGTGCTCTGCAGGTAGGCGGCCAGGTCGCGGTCCAGTTCCACCGCGTCCAGATGCCCGCACTGCTGCAGCAGATGCCGCGTGAGGGCGCCCTGCCCGGGGCCGATCTCCACCAGATGATCGCCGCCCTGAGGGGCGATGGCGCGGATGATGCGGCCGATGATGTTCTGGTCGTGCAGGAAATTCTGCCCGAAGCGCTTGCGGGCCTGGTGGTGGAAGCCGTCCTTCTGCAGATCGGGGCCGCGCGGGCGCTCGTGGCGGGGGGTGTCAGTCATGGGCATCCCCTGTGAGAGTTTGCTTCCCAGCGAATCCGGCCATCAGACGCGCCACGGCAATGGCCTCCACCAGCGAGCCGATCTGCGCCTTGCCCGTGCCGGCCAGATCCAGTGCCGTGCCGTGATCCACCGAGGTGCGGATGATCGGCAGCCCCAGCGTGATGTTGCTGGCATTGCCGAAGCCCTTGTACTTGAGCACCGGCAGGCCCTGGTCGTGGTACATCGACAGCACGGCATCGGCATGGGCCAGATACTTGGCGGTGAACAGCGTGTCGGCCGGCAGCGGCCCCAGCAGGTGCATGCCCTCGGCGCGCAGCGCTTCCAGCACCGGCTCGATGATGTCGCGCTCCTCGGTGCCCAGATGGCCGCCTTCTCCGGCGTGGGGGTTGAGGCCGCAGACCAGGATCGCCGGGCGGGCGATGCCGAAGCGTGTGCGCAGGTCCGTCTCAAGGATGCGCAGGATGCGTTCCAGCAGCGGGGCGGTGATGGCGGCGGCCACCTGGGAGAGCGGCAGATGGGTGGTCACCAGCGCCACACGCAGGCCCTCGGTGGCCAGCATCATCACGGTGAGGTCCACGCCGCATTCTTCCGCCAGGAATTCCGTGTGGCCGGTGAAGGGAATGCCGGCCTCGTTGATCACGCCCTTGTGCACCGGCGCCGTCACCATGGCAGCTGCCTGACCGGAACGGCAGGTCTGCACGGCGCTGCGCAGGGTGTCGAGCACGTAGGGCGAATTGGCCGGGTTCAGCACGCCTGCCTGCCCCGGGGCGCGCAGGTTCACGGGCAGCACGCGCAGAGTGCCGGCGGCAGAGGCCGCAGGCGGGAGTTCGGGAGTGAAGGGCAGCAGCTGCAGCGGCAGGCCAAGCAGGCGGGCGCGCTCCTTCAACAGCTGTGGGTCGGCAATCACCACGCGCTCGAGGGTGGTGTCTGCCTGCTGTGCCAGCTGGATGCACAGGTCAGGGCCGATGCCGGCAGGCTCGCCGGCGGTGATGACGATGCGTTCGATCACGTGGGGCCTGCCACTCATGGAGGGCTGATCTTGACGTAGGCCTTTTCGCGGATTTCCACCAGCCAGTTCTGCAGCTCGACCTCGAACTTGCGCTCACGCAGCGCGTTCTCGGCCTGCTGGCGGCTGAACTCGCGGCTCATGTCCTGCACGCGGCGCTCCATGACTTCGGCCACATGCCAGCCGAAGCTGGTGCGGAAGGGCTCGCTCAGCTGGCCGATCGGAAAATCCTTGATCTGCGCCTCGAAGTCCGGCGGCATTCCGCCCTCGGCGGCCCAGCCCATGTCGCCGCCCGCCACGACCGAGGCCGAGTCGTCGGAATTCTGCCGCGCAATGTCGCCGAAATCCTCGCCGGCCTTGATGCGGGCATGCAGGGTGCGGATCAGGGCTTCGGCCTGCTCCTCGGTGCGGATCTCGTTGGGCGTGATCAGGATGTGGCGGGCGCGGGTCTGGTTCACCATGCTCTGGATGTCGCCCTGCACGGCCACCAGCTTCACCAGGTGGTAGCCGCTCGGGCTGCGGATGGGGCCGCGCACTTCATTGGCCTTCATGCCCGGCACGATGTCGACGAACAGCGTGGGCAGGGCCTCGGCCTTGCGCCAGCCCAGTTCGCCGCCGGTGGCCGGATAGGCCGAGGGGGGGGTGGTGGCCGCGCCGCGCTGGGCAATGGTGCGGGCCTGCACGAAGTCGGTGCCGGCCTGGATGGCGTCGAACATCTGCTGCGCGAAGGCCTCCTTGGCGGCGATCAGCTCGGGGGAATCGTCCTCGCCCACGGGGATCAGGGTCTGGTCCACCAGATAGTCCGGCGCCATGGTGACGCGGCCCATCTCGGAGTTGAGGAAATTGTCGATCTCCTGATCGGTGATGTTGATGCGGCGATTGACCATGCCGCGCTGCAGGTCGCGCATGGAGAGTTCCTTGCGGATCTGTTCGCGCGTGAACGTGTAACGGCCGGCGGCCTCGAGCGTGGCGACATACTCGTCGAAGCTCAGGTTGTTCTGCTGCGCCAGCGTCTGCATGACGCCGTTCACGGTGTCGTCGTCATAGCGGATGCCCATGCGCTCTATCAGCTGCATCTGCAGGTTTTCCACGATCAGGGATTCCAGCGCCTGCTCGCGCAGGACATCGGGCGGGGGCACGGGCTGGCCGCTGGCCTGCATCTGCTGCCGGGCTTCGTCCATGCGCAGGGTGAGTTCGCTCTGCAGCACCACGCCTTCGTCGACGATGGCCACGACCTTGTCCAGCACCTGACGCTGGGCCAGGGCCGAGCCCGTCGTCACCATCAGCAGCACCAGCGCAAGCACGCGCAGGCAGGAAGTCTTATTCATTGGTTCCGTACTCCTTGAAGCCCAGGATGCCGTCACTGAGCATTCGGCTGATGCCGCCGCCGCTGACATTGCCAAGCCCGTTGAGGGTGACCTGGAAGAACACGCCCGTGTCGGTGTCATCGCGCAGAAGGAAGAACTCGTCGTCGTCGATCCACTCGCGGGCTACCAGGCGGATGGTGGCGCAGCAGTTGCTGTATTCGACACCGGCGAAGGTGTCCAGATTGCGGCTGTTGCTGTGATCATAGTGCCATCGACCCAGCAAACGCCAATGATTGTTCAGCGGCCAGACGCCCGAGACATCGCTCTGCTTGATGCGAGGGTCGAGCCCGGCGGGCACCGGACCGTAGAGGTCCACGAGCCGGCGGAAACGGTAGCCGATGTTGAGGATGTGGCTCTCGTCGCCCATGTAGCGCAGCGAAAGAGAACCCTCGTCGATGTCCTGCTGCTGCTCGTTCCACTGCGCGTCGCTGGTGATGCGCCACTGCTCGCTCAGCAGGGCCGCGCCCTCCGCCACCAGGGCCGAGCGGTCGGTGTTGCGCGGCTGCAGCGTGACCCAGGTCTGCAGCGGGCTGTCCAGCGCCACGAGGCGGTCCTCGAAATGCAGGATCTGGCCCAGGCTCAGGCGGGCGCGTTCCTCGCCGCTGGCGCTGATGAAACGCGAGGTCACGGCCACGCTCAGCTGGTCGGCATCACCGATGCGGTCCAGGCCGCTGAAGCGGTCGTGGCGGAACAGCTGGCCGTAGTTGAAGTTGACCTGGGCGCTGTCGAAGGTGGGCAGCAGGGATTGATCCTCCTGCTCGCTGTACAGATAGAACAGGCGCGGTTCCAGGGTCTGGATGGCGCCATTGCCGCCGGCCAGCGGGCGCTCGAAGATCAGCCCGGTGTCCAGGCTGAACAGGCCGAGCCCGCGCTCGGGTTGCGCCAGCGTGCCCACGGCCTGCTGGTCCAGATCCCACTGCGTGTGGCGATAGCGCGCCGTCGGCACGAAGAAGCCGGCCTCGCGGCGCAGCGGCCAGCTGATCTCGGGCTCCACATGCAGGCGGCTGCCGGTGACCAGCGCCCCGGCGTCGATCTGCGCCTGGGTGAGGCCGCTCTGGCTCAGGCTGCGGTCGAAGCGCACATGGCTGGCGTCGACCTTCAGCTGCAGGCCGCCCAGGTTGTGCGCCGCGCCGAGGGTGAGTTCCGGCAGGCGGTCGAAGGGGATGTTGAGGTCACTGGCCGAGATGTACGGGTCGATGATGTCGATGCGCTGCACGCGGGTGCCGGCATACCAGTGGTCCGCACGGTAATTGAGCGCGCCGTTGCGCTGCAGGTGGGTGCGGCTCGACACGGTGAGACCGCTGGACCCCAGGTCGCGGAAATAGCGATCGTCGCTCACGGCTTCGTAATTGATGGCCGTGGATACGCGTTCGCCCAGCTGGCCGTTGTGTTGCAGGCCGACGAACCAGCGGTCTTCCCGTGCCGGCGAGTTCGAGCCCGGCACGCCCGCGGTGGCGGCATCGAAGCGCTTGTCGCCCGCCAGCAGTGCGGCGCTCAGGGTGTTCATGGACCAGTCGGCCAGGTAGCGGAACTCGCCGCTGGCCATGAGGCCGCGGTCGGCGATCAGGCGTGGCGTGAGCGTGGCGTCGTAATGCGGGGCCAGGTTCAGGTAATAGGGCAGGGCGATGTCGGCCCCGCCAGCGCTGGTCGAGCCGATGCTGGGCGCCAGGAAGCCGGACACGCGCTGATCGCCCAGCGGGAAGGGCACCGTGAACGGGTAGTGGAACACCGGCACATCCTTGATGCGCAGGGTCACGCCTTCGGCCGTGCCGATGCCGGCGGCGGTGTCCAGACGCATGCGCTCGGAGCTCAATGTCCAGAATTCGTTGCCCGGCTCACAGCGGCTGAACTCGCCGTTCTCGATGGCCAGCACCTCGCCGGCGCTGTCGTAGACGATCACGCTGGCAGCGCCGTGCACGCCGTAGTCGTGCAGCACATAGGACGCGCCGTCGATGCGGTTCTGGCTGTTGCTCTGGTCGATGAAGGCGCCGCTGCCGGTGAGCAGCACGCCGGGTTCGCGGAACTCGACGTCACCCGTCAGCGTGATGGTGTCGGCCTGCTGGTCGATCTGCGTGGCCGCGGAATTGCGGATGGTGCGATTGCCCTGCTGAATGCTGACCGCGCCGTCGATGTTGACGCGCTGGTCGGTGTCCTGGTCGATGGCACCCGGGGCCGTGAACAGCGTGGGAGCGGTGGTCGGGTCGGCGCTCGCGTCCAGCGGCTGGCCATCCAGGCCGGTGCGGGCCGGCTCGATGAAGGCGCCACAGCAGTTGGCGGGCAGGCTGGCGCGCTGGGCTGCCGTCATCTGCTCCACGGGCACCCAGTCGCTGGCTGCCCGGCTGCCAGCGGCGACGCTGGCGCCTTGCGTGGTCGATGCGCCGCTGCGCTGGCCGGCCACCGGGCGCTCCCCGCGCGTGACCACCACGCCGGCATTCCCCGAGCTGCGGCTTGCGGCCGGGTTCTCGGTGCACTGCCAGTTGCCTGCGGCGTCAGCCTGACACGTCCACTGTCCCCCGTCGGCCACACTCTGGGCAAGGCTGACAGGCGCGTGGGCCGCGAGCAGGGTGCCGGTGGCAAGAAGCAGGGAAATGCGGGAGCACAAAGGGCTTTTTCGAAACTGCATTGTCGCAGGCAATCCAATAGAATGGCTTTGAAATCAGGTCGGCATGGTAATTCATCGGCCTGCGGATAGAAACACTGCGGAGCGCGCGGGCAATGGATCAACGAAGGGACGCACTGGCCGCCTGGGCACGCCAGTGTCTGCAGGAAATGGCTGGAAATGGGCTGCCTGAGGGCAGTGTGCACACCGTGTCCGGAGACGCGAGTTTCCGGCGCTATTTCCGCATCGTGCTGCCCGCAGCGCCGGGCAGTGTGGAGCCGCACTGGCAGGAGTTGATGCAGGCCACGCGTTTCATCCTGGTGGATGCGCCGCCGGCCCACGAGGACTGCCGGCGCTTCGTGCGGGTCGCGCAGTTGTTCCGTGCCGCGGGCATGCAGACTCCGCGCGTGCTGCGCGCCGATTTCGAGCAGGGTTTCATGCTGCTGGAGGATTTCGGTGACGCGCTCTATCTGCCCGCGCTGCAGAGCGCGAGCGGCGTCGATGCCCTCTATGGCGCGGCGATGCAGGCGCTCATCGAATTGCAGGCACGCGGCAATGGCAGCGACCTGCCCCCTTACAGCCGGCAGCTGCTGCGCACCGAGCTGACGCTGTTCGATCACTGGTTCTGTGAACGCTTCCTGGGCCTCACGCTCGATGCCGGGGAGCGCGCCCTGCTCGAACGCACCTGGACCTTCCTCGAGGATGCCGCCCTGGCCCAGCCCCAGGGGTGCGTGCATCGCGATTATCACTCGCGCAATCTGATGATTCTGGACGCAGACCCGGCCCGCGGCCCGGGCGTGATCGACTTTCAGGACGCGGTGTTCGGCCCCTGCACCTATGATCTGGTGTCGCTGCTGCGTGACTGCTACATCGTCTGGCCCGACGCACAGGTGCAGGCCTGGGCGCTGCAGTTCCGCCGTCTCGCCGTGGCGCGCGGCATCCTGCCGGCGGTCGATGCCGGCGCCGAGGCCGCCTTCCTGCGCGACTTCGACCTGATGGGCCTGCAGCGTCACATCAAGGTCATCGGCATCTTCTGCCGCCTGAACCTGCGCGACGGCAAGCCGCGCTACATGGCCGATGTGCCACTGGTGATCGACTATGTGTTGCGTGTCGCGGCGCGGCATCCGGAGATGGCCAATTTCAATCACTGGTTCCAGAATCGCGTGCTGCCCCTGGCAAACCCCTTGCTGCAGGCGTTCGCGCTGCCGGAAGGCGTGGCATGAGGGCGATCATTCTGGCGGCGGGGCTGGGCACGCGCATGCGGCCGCTCACCGATCATCTGCCCAAGCCCCTGCTGCAGGCCGGGGGCAGTGCGCTCATCGAATACCATCTGCGCAATCTGGCGCAGGCGGGCATCCGCGAGGTTGTCATCAATCATTTTCATCTGGGCGAGCGCCTGGAAGAGGCGCTGGGCGATGGCAGTCGCTACGGCGTGCAGATCGCCTGGTCCCGCGAGGCGGTCCGGCTGGAGACGGCCGGCGGCATCGTCAATGCCCTGCCGCTGCTGGGCGAGGACGCCTTCGCGGTGGTGAGCGGCGACATCTGGACGGATTACGATTTCGCCCGGCTGCAGCCGGTGGATGGCCGCGACACCTTGGCGCGGTTGGTGATGGTGCCCAATCCACCCCACCATCCGACGGGAGATTTCGTGCTCGATGCCGCCGGTCGCTTGCAGCTGCGTGCCACGCAGGAGGCCGCGCCAGGCTGCACCTACAGCGGCATCAGCGTGATGCACCCGGCGCTGTTCGCGGGCTTGTCGGCGCAGCCGCTGCCGCTGCGCCCGGTGCTGGATGCCGCCATCGCGGCAGGGCAGGTGGCCGGCGCGCTGTACGCGGGCCGCTGGTTCGATATCGGCACGCCGCAGAGGCTGCAGGAGCTGGACGAAATTTTGAAGGAAGACATTGCTTCGGTCGACGAAGTGGTGCCAGGCAGCAGCCCTGCGGACACGCCGTGAATCCATCCGTGGAGGCTCGGTGGCCGCCGTCCTGGCGGCCAACGGTCCGCAGTGCTGCCGCCTGACACCACTTCCCGCACCCAAACATTTACTGCAGAGCGCCACTTTCCCTGTAAAATGCCGCCCAACTCGCCAACCCACAGGTCTGCCCCATGATGAAATACCTGATCGCCCCCTCGATCCTGTCCGCCGATTTCGCGCGTCTCGGGGAGGAAGTGGACGCCGTGCTCGCCGCCGGTGCCGACGTCATACACTTCGATGTCATGGACAATCACTACGTGCCCAATCTCACCATCGGCCCCATGGTCTGCAAGGCCCTGCGCAATTACGGCGTCAAGGCGCCCATTGACGTACACCTCATGGTCAGCCCCGTGGACCAGATGATCCAGGACTTCGCCAAGGCCGGCGCCAGCATCATCACGTTTCACCCGGAAGCCACCCCTCACGTCGATCGCTCGCTGCAGCTGATCCGCGATCTGGGCTGCCAGGCCGGCCTGGTGTTCAACCCGGCCAGCTCGCTGGACTGTCTGCAGTACCTCATGGACAAGCTCGACGTGATCCTGCTGATGTCGGTGAACCCGGGCTTCGGCGGGCAGAAATTCATTCCTTCCACGCTGCGCAAGCTGGCTCAGGTGCGCAAGCTGATCGATGACAGTCACTACCCGATCCGACTCGAAGTGGATGGCGGCGTGACCGTGCAGAACATCGCCGAGATCGCCGGTGCGGGCGCCGACATGTTCGTCGCCGGCTCGGCCATCTTCAGCACCGACAACTATGCCGCCACGATCGCCGCCATGCGCGCCGAACTCGGCCACACTCCCATCAACCACTGACGCCGTGCACGCCGCCATGACCTCACAAGAATTCGCCGCGCTCGCCGCGCAGGGCTATAACCGCATTCCTCTGGTCCGCCAGGTGCTGGCCGATCTCGAGACCCCGCTGAGCACCTACCTGAAGCTGGGCCGCGGGCTGCACACTTATTTCTTCGAGTCCGTGCAGGGCGGCGAGAAATGGGGCCGCTATTCCATCATCGGGCTGCCCTGCCGCACCGTGCTGCGCGTGTGCGGCCAGCAGATCACCGTCGAGACTGACGGCGCCGTGGTCGAGAGCCTGGAGTGCGACGACCCCTTCGTGTTCGTCGAGGATTTCAAGTCCCGCTATCGCGTCGCGCCCCTGCAGGGCACGCAGCGATTCAATGGTGGACTGGTCGGTTACTTTGCCTATGACACGGTGCGCTATGTCGAACCGAGCCTGGGCGCCGCGCCCGGCGAGGACGAGATCGGCACGCCCGACATCCTGCTGCTCGTGTCCGAGGAAGTGGTGGTGTTCGACAATCTGCGCGGCACGCTCTCGCTGATCGTCAACGTCGATCCGTCCCGGCCCGAGGCCTGGGAGGACGGGCAGAAGCGCCTGGACGCCCTCGAAGCCGGGCTGCGCAAGAGTGTGCCGCTGCCGCTGCAGAGCGCGCCGCAGCAGGTGCAGGAAGCCGATTTCAAGCGCCGCTTCGCGCAGGCCGATTTCGAGCAGGCGGTGGAGCGCATCAAGGACTACATCCTCGCCGGCGATGTCATGCAGGTGGTGATCGCCCAGCGCATGTCGGTGCCCTTCGCGGGCGATCCGATGAATGTCTACCGTGCCCTGCGCTTCACCAATCCCTCGCCCTACATGGTGTTCTTCAACATGGGCGATCACCACATCGTCAGCGCCTCGCCCGAGATCCTGGCGCGAGTGGAAGAGGGCAAGATCACGGTGCGACCGCTGGCCGGCACGCGCAAGCGTGGCAAGACGGAAGAGGAAGACCTGGCCCTGGAGCAGGAGCTGCTGGCCGATGCCAAGGAGATTGCCGAGCACCTGATGCTGATCGACCTGAGTCGCAATGATTCAGGCCGGGTGTCCGAGACCGGCAGTGTGACCGTGCCACGCAAGATGTTTGTGGAACGCTATTCCCACGTGATGCACATCGCCTCGATCGTCGAGAGCGTGATGCGCGCCGACAAGACCGCGCTGGACGTGCTCAAGGCCACGCTGCCGGTGGGCACGCTCAGCGGCGCGCCCAAGGTGCGTGCCATGGAGATCATCGACGAGCTGGAGCCGGTCAAGCGCGGCATCTACGGTGGCGCCATGGGCTATCTGGGCTGGAACGGCAACATGGACATGGCCATCGCCATCCGCACGGCCGTGATCAAGAACGAGCGGCTCTACGTGCAGGCGGGTGCCGGCGTGGTGGCGGATTCCGTGCCCCGGCTGGAGTGGGAAGAGACGATCAACAAGGCACGGGCCATCTTCCGCGCGGTGGAACTGGCGGGCAAGGGGCTGCAGGTCTGATTGGAAATCTGCCCGAGGTCAGAGAGGCATTCTGCGCGCTCGAAGCCCTGCTCCCCGGCCTTCAGGGCGTCGTGTCCTGCAACTGCTTGAAAGCGGCCAGTGCACGTTCCCGCGAGGCCTTCAAGTCCACCACCGGGTGCGGGTAGGTTATGCCGAGGGTCACGCCGGCCACCGCCAGCACCTGCCTGGGGGCACTGGCCGGATCGTGCAGATACTTGTCCGGCAGTGCGGCCAGTTCTGGAACGTGGCGGCGGATGTACATCCCCTCCGGGTCGAATCGTTCGCTCTGCGTCACCGGATTGAACACGCGGAAATAGGGTGCTGCATCGGCCCCGCAGCCGGCGATCCATTGCCAGCTCGCACTGTTGGCCGCCAGGTCGGCATCCACCAGGCAATCCCAGAACCAGTCCTCGCCATGGCGCCAGTGCGTCAGCAGGTTCTTCACCAGGAACGAGCCCACGACCATGCGCACGCGGTTGTGCATATAGCCCGTCTGCCACAACTCGCGCATGCCGGCATCGACGAGCGGATAGCCTGTCTGCCCGCGCTGCCAGGCGCGCAGCAGGGCCGGGTCGTCCTGCCAGGGAAAGTGGGCGAAGCGGCGCTGCAGCGGTGTCTCGCTCAGGGTGGGGTGGTCGTAGAGCAGGGCATGCGAGAACTCGCGCCAGCCCAGTTCCGACTGGAAGCAGTCCAGATCCTCTCCCACGCCCTGTTCGATGCCGGCGTGCTGCGCGGCATGCCAGACCTGATGGGGCGATAGCTCGCCGAAATGCAGATGCGGCGACAGCCGCGAGACATTCGGGCGTTGCGGGAAATTGCGGCCCTCCTTGTAGCCCGCCAGGCCCTCGGCCAGGTACGCCTGCAAGCGTTGCAGGGCGGCCGACTCGCCGATGTGCCAGGTGGCCCGCATGGTGCGGTCCCAGGGGATCTGCGGCAGCAGAGCAAGCGCGTCGATGCCGGCCTGTCCCGCATCCGGATGTGCGTGCAGCGCGAGGGCCGCCGGTGCCGGCAAGGGCGGACGAGGAGGTGTACTGCCCAGGCAGCCGCGGCGATAGTAGGGCGTGAAGACCTGATAGGGCGTGCCATCGCTCTTGCGGACCTGCCAGGGTTCCCACAGCAGGGCCCCGTTGTGGCTGTGCGCGGCGACGCCGGATTCTTGCAGCGCTTCCTTCAGCGCCTTGTCGCGCGCGATGCGCCAGGGTTCGTAGCAGCGGTTCCAGTGCACGGCGGTGGCGCCGACTTCCTGCGCCAGCGCGGGCAGAAGGTGCAAGGGGTCACCGCGCAGCACCAGCAGGCGCCCGCCCAGGCTGGCATTGAGCGCGCAGAGGGAGTGATGCAGCCACCAGCGACTGGCACTGCCCATGGCCCAGTCCCCACTGTTCACATCGTCCAGAATGTACAGCGGCAGCACGCTTCCGGCTGCGGCGGCGGCACACAGGCCGGGGTTGTCGGTGAGGCGCAGGTCCTGGCGGAACCAGTGAATGCAAACGGGGGCGCTGATGTTGTCTCTCCTGCAGTGCGTGGGCTCAGGCTGCAGTATACGCGGGCACGCAGAGAGTCGATCAGTGCCGGGCCTCACACTCACCCGCGCTCTTACACCAGCGCGTAGGCGATGCCCGTCTGCGCCAGCCCGACGAGGTCGATGGCCGCCGTGTTGAGCGCGTGCTCGGCCGCCATCACACCGAGCTGGCCGCTGCTCAGCTCGCCGCGATCGAGCATGCCGGCGAACTGCGTCAGGGTGGCCTCGTCCGGCGCGGCGCCGGCCAGGTTCTGATAGATCAGGCTGACGATGCCGCGCGCGCTGATGTCCCCGCCACGCACCACGCTGATGGCCATGCCAGCGACGTCGGTGGGGCTCATGCCCTTGTCCAGCAGGTCGATCACGGTGCCCATGTAGAGCGTGTTCTGCACCGCCGCCTTGCCGGCAATCGCGCCCAGCAGTTTGGCGGCCATGCCGGCGTTGCCGTCGAGGTCGAAGGCGATGCCCTGATCGGCGAACACCGCGCGTTCCACGCTCACGAGCGTGTCGCGACCCTGCGGGCCCTGGGTGTCCTCGATCAGCCAGTGGCTGCCGGATTTGCTGACGCGGAAACTGCTCGCATTGGCGCTGTAGCTGGCGATGTCGACGCCGCCACCGCCGCTGAAGAGATCATTGCCGGCGCTGCCAGTGAAGCGATCGCCGTCGCCGTTGCCCACGAGGGTGTCATCCCCGGAGCTGCCGTTGATCGTGTCCATCACGGGCGTCACACGGATCGTGACAGACGCTGCCGAGGAGTTCGCCAGGCCATCCGAGGCCACATAGCTGAAGCTGTCTTCACCGGAGTATTCCTGTTGCGGCGTGTAGACATAGCGGCCGTCGGCGCCCAGCGTGACGGTGCCGTGAGCCGGGCCGGCCTGCAGGGCATAGCTCAGCGTCTGCCCTTCCTTGTCGGTCGCGGCGGGCACGCTGCCGCTCACGGTCTTGTCTTCCTGCACGGTGACCTGCGCATTGGCGGCGACAGGGATCTGGTTGGCCACGGTGTTGAAGCTCAGGCTGCGCTGCACCACGCCATTGGCCGAGGTGTCGGCGACAGCGGAAGTTTCCAGGGTCACGGTGTAGGTGTTGCCGTAGTGGAGGTTGGCGCTCGGATTGATGACCAGAGTGCGCCCGTTGAGGCTCACCTGCGCGCTGCCGGCGGCAAAGCGCTCCACCACCGTGCCACTGGCTGTGGACAGCACGATGGCCCCGGTGCCACGAGCGATGTTCTCATTGAACCCGAGTTCCAGATTCGCATCCACGGCGGCGCTGAAGCCGGTGGTGTGGAAGTTGAAGCTGCTGATCTCCGGCGCCTTGATGTCCTTGAACATGGCCGCCAGATCGACCACGTCGCGGTCGGCATTGAATTGCACATACTCCACGTTCTTCAGCCGCAGGTGATAGGTGCTGCTGGCCCCGCTCACCGAGTCCACGTGAATGATGCCCTCGTCGTCCTGGGTGATCAGGAAGCGGCTGCGGGGCAGGCGCTCGAAGCTCAGGCGGTCGATGCCGGCCAGCCCGTCGATGAGGGTGTTGCTGGGGTCGCCGTAACGGGGGACGGTCCAGGTGTTGTTTCCCGTGGTGGCAAGATAAGCCATGGCTGGACTCCTTCAGAGCAGCAGAGGATTGAGTGCGTCGAGAAACGCGGGCGCCGGGGTGAAGCCGATCACGCGGGCCGGTGCACTCGATGGCGTGGCGGGATCGAACAGCAGGATGGCCGGCGGGCCGAACAGCGAGTAGGCTTTCATCAACGCGCGGTCGTCGGCGTTGTTGGCGGTCACATCCACCTGCAGCAGTTCGAAGCGTGCCATGGTGGCGGCCACCTGCGGGTCACTGAAGGTGAAGCGTTCCATTTCCTTGCAGGCCACGCACCAGTCGGCATAGAAGTCGAGCATGACGGGACGGGTGGCTGTGGCGCGAATCTGTTCCAGGTCCGCGAGGCTGGCGATGCGCCGGAAACTCACGGCATTGGCCTCCACGGCAGCGGGACTCGACCCGCCAAAGTGGGCCAGCGGCTGCAGCGGGCTGAGCGCACCGCTGACGGCGCCGATGATCTGGGCCAGGCCGATCACCAGCAACAGCACGGCCATCATGGCGCTGACGCGAGAGCGGAAATTCGTGGGGGTTGCGGTGGCGGTGCGATCGAACAGGCCGAGATACATCGCGCTCAACAGCGCCAGGGCTCCCCACAACAGCATGATGACGGCCACCGGCAACACCGGCGTCACCATCCAGATGGCCACGGCGAGAAGCAGCAGGCCGAACAACTCCTTCACATGCACCATCCAGGCGCCGGCGCGGGGCAGCAGACTGCCAGCGGAGAGGCCCGTCAGCAGCAGCGGCACGCTCATGCCCATGGCCATGGCGAACAGGGCCGTGCCGCCCAGCACCACATCGCCCGTCTGGCTGATGTAGACCAGCGCTCCGGCCAGCGGCGCCGCCACGCAGGGGCCGACGATCAGCGAGGACACCGCGCCCAGCACGAACACGCTCGCCATCTGCCCGCCCTGCAGTCCGCCACTGACATTATTCAGGCGCGCTTGCAGACCCTGGGGCAGTTCCAGCTGATAGACATCGAACATCGACAGCGAGAACAGCACCAGCAGCGTCGCGAAACTCAGCAGCAGCCAAGGGGCCTGCAGATAGGCCGCGAGCCCTTCGCCGAGCAGGCCGGCAGCCACGCCCATGGCGGTGTAGACCAGGGCCATGCCGAGGCAGTAGGCCAGCGACAGACGCAGGCCGTGCAGGCGACTGTTCTGCCCCTGCTTGTCCATGCCCACGATGATGGAGGAGAGGATGGGCACCATGGGCAGCACGCAGGGCGTGAAGGAAAGCAGCAGGCCGAACACCAGGAAGCCGCCGGCGATGGTCCACAGATTGCGCGACTGCAGCATGCGTGTGGCGAGGCTGGTCTCATCGTCAGCCGGCTGACTCAGCGCGCTGGCTGTGGCGGGGGCGGCTGCTGCCATCACGGCAGGTGCCGGCGCTGACTCGACGGGGGCGGAGAACAGATCGGACGCGCCCTGCAGAGCCAATTGGCCGCGTGCGCCCGGCACCAGTTCGTAGCGCTTGGTGATGGGCGGATAGCACAGGCCGGCTTCCGCACAGCCCTGATAGGTGATGCTCAGCGGCTGCGCGGCCGCCAAGGAGGGCAGGGGCACGACGAGACTGACCGGCTCGGTGTAGATGGCCATGTCCTCGCCGAAGTTCTCGTCGAAATGAATCTCGGCGGGCGGCATGGCGATGGCAGTGGCGTCCAGCCCGTCGGTGGCGATGACGAACTTGTCACGATAGAGCTTGTAGCCTTCGGCGATGTCCCAGTGCAGGGTGGCGGCGTCGGCCTGCTGCTCGACGCTGAGCACGAAGGCGACTTCCGGGTCGAGGAACTCGTCCTGGGCCAGCCCAGTGGCGGCGCTGAAGGCGAGCAGCACGGCCAGCAGACCGCGAGTGAGAGATTCAGGCATGGGCTGACTCCTGATGCAGCATTCCAGAATGATCGACCGCCAGGAAGCTCAGGCCGGTGCTGTGCAGAAACGGCAGCGCCTGCTCTTCCAGCAGCATGGCGATGGTGGTGAAGGCCCCGGCAATCAGCGCGCTGGGCGCCAGCACGGAGACGGACTGCCAGTGCGCGGCAGGCTGGCCGGTGCGCGGGTTGAGCACGTGGCAGTAGCGCTTGCCGCCGTGCTCGAAGTAACGCTCGTAGTCGCCACTGGTGGCCAGCGCACCGGCGCTTACCGGGATGCTGGCGAGCAGGCGGGCGGCGTCGCGCGGATGGCGGATGCCGATGGTCCAGGGGCTGTCGTCGGGTTTGGGGCCGATCACGCGCAGGTCGCCGGCCAGATTGACATAGCCATGGGTGACGCCGGCCTCGGCCAGCAGGGTGGCGGCGCGGTCGGCCGCGTATTCCTTGCCGAAGCCGCCGAAATCGAGCTCCATGCCCGGCGTGCGCAGACACACCTGATTGCCCTCGCGCTCGATGCCGCCCATGCCGATGAGCGGCAGCAGCGCCGCGATCTCGTCCTCATGGGGGACACGTGCCGCCTTGAAGTCCCAGGCGCGGCGCAGCACGCCGCAGGTGATGTCGAACAGGCCGGTGCTGTGCGCGTGCAGCAGTTGCGCCTTGTCGAGCAGGTCGAGGGTTTCCTCGTCGCAGACCACGGGCCCGCTGTGGGCGTTGATACGACTGAGCAGGCTGAAGGGGCGGTAGCGGGAGTACTTGTGCTCGATGCGCAGCACTTCCTGCACCGCCAGGGTGGCCAGGTGTTCCGCTTCAGCGGCACTGTCCACGCCGGCCAGCACCACTTCGCAGTGGCTGGCCATGGCCTGGAACTCGTGACGATGCAGCAGCAGGTTCATGGCATGCCTTAGAACGCGTAGCTCACGCCGAGCTGGATGCTGCGCGCGCCGAAGTCGGGCAGGCCCTTGCTGCCCGTGCCCAGTGTCCAGCCGCCGCGCTGTTCGTAGCGCTCGTATTTCAGGTCGGCCGTCCAGGCTTCGCCGAAGTGCTTGCTCAGCTTCATCCCGTAGGTGATGGCGCCAAACGCGGACAGACGCTGGTCCACGGAGGCGTAGCCGCCGCCGGCGTACAAGGGGTAGACCACCGAGATCGGTGCGCCGAAGGTGTCGGCATCGGCCCAGGGGTCGTTGGCCACCGGGTCGAAATAGAAATCCGCCGCGTTCTGGGAATACAGCCGCACCAGCAGCGTCACGCTCCACTCGTTGGGCAGGGTGATCACGTAGTCCAGCTCCAGCGTGTGCGCACGGATGTCGTTGCTGTCGGTGTAGTAGCGATAGCTGCTCTGCAGCGTGTCGCCGCTGTCCGTGAAGTGGTGATTCCAGCGCAGCAGCACGGAATTGCTGTCACGCGTGTCCGGGCGCGCATCGTAAAGCTTGTACTGATCGGCGTAGTAACCGCGGCCGCGCGTGTGGTGCAGCGTCACTTGCGCGATGTCGGTCTGGCTCAGCACCTGGGTGACCCCGAAGGCCACATCGAACACGCGTTTGTCTTCCTTTTGTTCCAGAAACAGGCTGTTGGGCAGAATCTGGTCGGAGGTGTAGCCCAGGCCGAGGATGAACGTGGTGTTCTGACTCGGCGTGGCCCAGGAACCCTGCACGGAATAATTGCGCGACAGATAGTCCTTCTCCTTCGAGTAGGACGTGCCAGCCGTGAGACTGCCCTGCTGGAAGTAGCGCGTGAGGGCGCCCGTGTAGGCCTTGCGGGTGTCCTTGATGTTCGTCAGCGCCGACGAGTGATAGCGCGGCGAGGCGCCGGAGATCGCGTCGTGCACGGCGGTGCCGGTGATGGCCCACTGGCCGGCGATGGGCACTTCGAAGAGCAGGGATTCGGCATCGATGTCGATGCGGTCGGCACCGGGCTGGAAGTCCTGATAGCTCAGGGTCTTCAGACTGAGGGTGGACTTTTCGGGTGCGGCTTCCGCCAGCGCCTGCGGGCTGCTGAGCACCGCCGTGGTGGCCAGGGCCACGAGACCGCTGTTGCACAGGGCCTGCAGAAAGAGTTTGCCGTTGGGAGCGAGCGTTTGCGTGATGTCTTTGTGCACGGAGTGTCTGCGCTGCTTCAATTGCAGCCGCAGCCTCCGCCACCCACGCCGGCACCGCCGAACGCGGCTTCCTTGCTGCTGTAGGTGTGTTCCACGAAGGCGGCATCGAGGCGGTCTTCGTCGAAGATCATGTCAGGTTGCGCCAGCATGCCTTTCTCCCAGGGCTGCACCGGCTGTATCAGCGAGCAGGAAGAAAAAAAGGCGCTGACAAGAATCAGCGCCAGGGCCTTGCGTCGAAGAGGAAATCGAAACGGAGTGTGGGTCATCTGGCGCTCTCCAGTGCCTGTTGAATGGAGGCCTCGAGGCTTTCGCGGTGCGAGGCGTTGAAGCCGCTGTGCTGCAGGATGATCTCGCCGCTGGCGTCGATCAGGTAACTGGTGGGCATGCCCTTCACGCTGTACTGCGGCGGCAGGGTGGCCGTCGGGTCGAACACCACGGAGAACGCCGCAGGATTCTTCTCGAGGAAGGTGTCGGCATCCGCGCGGCTGGTGTCCAGATTCACGGCCACGATCTCCAGGCCCTGTGCCTGATACTTGCCGAGCATCTCGTTCATCCACGGGAAGGACTGCCGGCACGGACCGCACCAGGACGCCCAGAAATCCAGATACACGACCTTGCCGCGCCACTGCGTGAGACTCACGGCCTGCCCGGCGGCGTTGCTGAGGGTGAACTCGGGGGCCGGCGCTGCCAGCGCGCTGGCGCCGAACAGAAGGCCTGCGGCGAGAACCAGAGGGGTGAGACGACGTGCCATGGAAGACTCCTGTGCCTGTTTGCTGAACCTTGGCCGGCAGTATGCGCAGGGAGTCTTAAGGATTTCTTAACCCCAGAATGACGGGTGGCGCAGCTATTGCAACGATTTGTAAGCAAGCCTGATCCGCACGGACATATGAGGTATATTGCCTCACCAATTTCAGGAAGCCTGCCTGTCATCTGCGTTCATAAATTTCAATAATATCGAGTTTTTTCAAATGCCTAGAATTGCCATTCCGGTGCCACGCGGCTCCCTTGCCGCGGCCATTTCCACCGCTCTGCTCGCGCTTTCCACCCCCTCGCTCCACGCCCAGGACATCGCCACCCAACTCCCCCAGCTCGAAGACAGCGCCGCCGATATCCGCCTTGACGGTCGCCTCGACGAGGGCGTCTGGCAGAACGTTGCGTACATCGACGGCATGCGCGTGGTGATTCCCGACACCCTGGCCGAACCGGCCTACGAGACTCACACGCGCATCTTCTACACCGAGCGCGGCATCTACGTGGGCGTGATGAACTACCAGCCGGCCGACACCATCGTGGCGCGCATGACATCGCGTGACACCCGGCTCGAACGCGACGGCTTCGTCTTCAACCTCGACCCGTCCGGCGAAGGCCTCTACGGCTACATGATGCGCATCAACCTCGGTGGCTCCATGACCGATGGCACCATCCTGCCCGAGCGTCAGTTCAACCTGCAGTGGGATGGCTCCTGGGACGCCGAGACGAGTGAAGTGGAAGGCGGCTGGTCCGCCGAGATCTTCGTGCCCTGGTCCATGGTGGCCCTGCCCCAGGTGCCCGGCGAAGCGCGTCGCATCGGCATCTACACCGAGCGGCAGGTCGGCTCTTCGGGAGAGACCTGGTCCTTCCCGCCGCTCCCCGAGACCGTGAACGAATTCCTGTCCGCCTTCCACAAGGTGGAGCTGAGCGGGGTGGATCCGCGCACCCAGATCACCTACTACCCCTATGTCTCCACCACCTATGACGGCATCAAGGAAGAGACCAAGGCGCGTGCCGGTGCCGAGGTGTTCTGGCGCCCCAGTTCCAACATGCAGGTGTCGGCCACGCTGAACCCGGACTTCGGCAACGTGGAATCGGATGACGTGGTGGTGAACCTGACGGCCTTCGAAGTGTTCTTCCCGGAGAAACGCTCGTTCTTCCTCGAAGGCCAGGACATCTTCAACACCACGCCGCGCTCACAAGGGGCACGTGGCCCCGGCGGCCCCACCTCGCTGCTGAACACACGCCGCATCGGCGGCCAGGCGCTTTATCAGGTCCCGACCGGCGTCACGGCCTCCGCCACGGATCTGAGCCAGCCCACCGACCTGCTGGGCGCCATGAAAGTGACCGGACAGAACGGCAGCTGGCGTTATGGCACGCTGCTGGCGTCCGAGGATGATTCCGAGATCGAAGCACGTGACCGCCTGGGCAATCGCGTGAAGCTGCAGGCCGAGGGCCGGGATTTCGCCGTGGCGCGTCTGCTCTATGAAGACACCACGGGCGGCGGACGTCGCGCCATTGGCTGGATGGGTACGGACGTGTCCCATGACCGCGTGGACGCCACCGTCAACGGCATCGACGTGCACTATTTCTCGGCCGACACCCGCTGGGTGGCAGACGGCCAGTTCCTGCACAGCGACGCCAACGGCGTGACCGGGGCCGGCGCCTTCGGCGACATCATCTACCAACCGGTGCGCGGACGGCAGCACCGGGTGGCGCTGTCCTATCTGGACGACACGCTGAACATCAATGACGTGGGCTTCCTGAGCCGCAACGACAACATTCAGGCCGAATACAACTTCAACCTGAACGAGTCGAACATCCCCGGACTGCGCTCACGCAGCAGCAGCTTCCAGATGATCAACCAGTGGAACACCACGGGACAGCCCACCCGCCTGGGGCTGTTCTTGAACCGCAATTACACCTTCCTCGACAACACCACGCTGCGCACCGGCCTGCGGTACTTCAACCCGCGCATCGATGACCGCCTGGGCCGAGGCAGTGGCGAGTTCCGCATGCCTGAGCGCTGGTCCCTGACGGTGGGGTTCAGCAGTGACCCTGGCCGTCCGCTGTCCTGGACCACGAACGTGAGCTTCGATCAGGAAGACATCGGGCCCAGGTCCGCCACGTATTCCGCAGGCCTGAGCTACCGTCCGGTGGACACGTTCTCGATGGGGCTGGATTTGGACTACAACGATCGTGAGGCCCTGCTGGTCTACAAGGGTGCCGGCCGCTACACCAGCTTCGAGGCCACGCAGTGGGCGCCGAAGTTCACCATGGACTACTTCATCAGCGCCAAGCAGCAGCTGCGTTTCAGCATGCAGTGGACGGGCCTGAAAGCCCATGAGGATCGTTACTGGCAGGTGAGCCCGCGCAAGCTGGACACCCTGAAGGCGATTGCCAAGCCGAACTTGCTGGATGAGGACTTCATCATCAGCCGCATGACCTTCCAGGCACGTTATCGCTGGGAGATCGCGCCGCTGTCCGATCTGTTCGTGGTGTACACCCGCGGTGCCAACCTGCCGGGCACGATGTTCGACGACTTCGGCGGTCTGCTGACCGAAGCCTGGAACGAGCCCATCGTCGACACCCTGGTGCTCAAGCTGCGCTACCGCCTGGGCTCGTGATGGATAGTCTTGGAGCTTGCCTGCGAGCACACCGTTCGCTTGCAGGCAAGCGGCAGATTGCCGAAGAAGTTGATGTCGGCACTGGAAAGATCCGCGTAATTGTCGAAGACATTGTTCACGCCAAGGGTGAAGGTCACGCCCGGGTGAATCAAGTAGCTGCCCTCGATGTCCACGCCCGTCTCGGCGCCATAGCGCTGACGCGGCTCGAACCCCCCGCCGAAATTGAACACCCGTACCACACTGCCGAAATAATGGATGCGGTTGACCAGTGTCAGGCGGTCACGCGTCCACGTGGTCAGCAGGCTGGACTTCTGGCGCGGGGCCGATTCCTCGATGGTGTTGATCTCTTCCACGCCGATCAGCGCGAAGCTGCTGTCCAGCGCGCGCAGCTGGGCCGGGGTGGCGGTGATGCGCTCGATCTCGGTCTTCGCGTAGCTGTAGCCGAAGGTCAGGTTCAAGTCGCCGTCGAACAGCGGCGCCTCGTGCGTCACGATCAGGTCGATGCCGCGCGTTTGCGTGTCGATGGCATTGGTGAAGAAGCGCACGGACTGAATGCCGGCGCCGCCCGCCTGGGCCTGCACGAAGTTCACCAGCGGCGCGCCGAACAGGCGGTCGGACAGAGTGATGCGGTCGTCCACGTCGATCTGGAACGCGTCCAGAGTCACCGTCACGTTGTTGCTCGGCTGCGCCGTCAGACCGATGCTCTGGTTGATGGCGGTTTCCGGCTTGAGTGCCGAGGCCCCGAGTGACAGCGCGATGGGATTGGCCACCGGCAGTGTCACGGTGTTCACCAGGCTGCGATTGTCACCGAAGTTGGTGCTGCGGTCGGAGAAGCCGATCTGGATCAGAGCCGGCGCGCGCAGGCTGTTGGACAGCGCGCCGCGCAGGCCGTAGCCCTCGGCCAGTTCGAAGTAGACGGCGGCCTTGCCGCTGAGTTCGTCGCCGAAGTCCGAGTAGTGCTCCCAGCGCGCGGCGGTGTCCAGCAGCAGGCGATCGGTCACCTGATCCGAGGCGCTCACGTACAGGCTGAACACTTCGCGGGCCTCGCGGGCCTCGTCGGCCGGGGTCAGGCCGATGGCGCCCTGAGCCCCGATGTCGCCACTGAACGGGTCGGCCATCCAGGACGCGTCATCGCCTGCGCGGGTGCGGAACTTCTCCTTGCGGTATTCCGCGCCGGCCGCCACGTGCACGGTGCCGAGCGCCGTGTCATAGGGGGTGGCGCGCTGCACGTTGGCATTCACGGTCAGCTGATCCAGCAGGTACTCGCCGGAGTCGAAACGGGTGGGGCTGGCGGCACCATAGGACGCGTTCAAGGAATTCTTCGTGCCGTAAGCGAAACGGTTGCCGCCCACGGTGGCGCTGGTGTCGGTGGTCCAGTCGCCCACACGGCCGCTCATGCCCACGGTCAGGCCGTGGTCGCGGTTCTCGCCCAGGGTGATGGGGCGGTAGCCCTGCGGGTAGACGGCCGGCACATTGCGCGATTCATCGGGGTAACGGAAGAACGTGGCGCCTTCGGTGTCGCGGTTGCCCAGCGTGCCGAAGGCGTAGAGGATGCTGGCGCCGAGCGGCTTCTCGGCGTTGAACTACAGATTGGCGTCGTGCACCTGCGGGTCGCCCTTGGCGTAGTTGCGCTTGCCCTTGAGCGCCAGGTTCGCCGGGGTGGCGGGGTAAAAGAACGGGATGGTGTCAAAGCCGGCGCGATCGGTGGCATTGCGGCGCTTCATGTCGAAACCGGCATTGAGGAAGCCGCCACCGGCGAGCTTGAGGCCCGCCTTGCCGTCCAGCGTCAGCGTCTGCCCATCCGTGATTTCTTCGTCGATGGCGTCGGAGCCATACTGCGCACCGGCGCCGTCACGCAGCACTTCCACGTGGTGCACGGCATTCAGCGGCAGCGTGTTGAAGTCCACGGCGGCGGTGCCGCGCCCGATCTTGGTCTCGCTGTTCACCACGGCGGAGGTGTGGCGGCGCTTGCCGTTCACCAGCACCAGCATCTGGTCGGGGCTCAGGCCGCGCAGCTGGCCGGCACGCACGTGATCGGAAGTGCCGGAGTTGGACTGGCGCAGGAAGTTGAACGAAGGCACCAGGGTGGCCAGGGCCTCGCCCAGCTCACCCGCCCGGGCGCCGGAGTCGCGCACGTCTTCGGCATCGAAGGTGTCCACTGGAACTGGGGATTCCAGAATGGAGCGCTCAAGGCTGCGACTGCCCGTCACCACGATGGTATCGATGGTCTCCTGCGCGGCCGGCTGGGCGAGCGCAGTGCCGCAGAGCACAAGGCTGGCGGCAGCGATGGCCAGGGACAACGGGCTGTGGCGGAATGGGGTCTCTCAGTGGTTGAAACAGGGGTGAAGCGTCAGGGTCTGGAGGCGTGGTCGTACACGCGCTCGGAAATCCTGCGGGCCTCGTCGTGGGCCAGGGCGTCGTCGGCAGCAACCGCTCGGGCGCAGGCGATGGTGGTGCGCAGCTGGCGCACGAAGCGGCGGCAGTAGCCGCAGACGAGCAGATGCAAGCCATAGCCCAGCGACTGCTTCCAGTTCAGCTCGCCGTCGATGTGTTCGCTGGCATGCGCGGCGATGTCCTTGCACCTCAACATGAGCCTGTCTCCTGATAGCGATTGATGACCTGCATGAGCGTGAGGCGCGCCCGGTGCAGCAGAACCCGCACATTGGAGTTGCTCAGTTCCAGGATGTTACAGATGTCCTGCAACTCCATCTGCTGCAGATCGCGCAGGGTGAAGACGGCGCGCTGATCGGCGCTGAGGCGTTCCAGGGTGCGGTTGATGCAGTCCTGCAATGCCGTGTTTTCCAGCCACGCCAGGGGCGAGTCCACATGCCAGTCGGCGGGGGCTCCCTGCCAGTGGCCGTCGCCGCGAAACGCCATGTTCAGGGCGCGCAGGGTGTCTTCGTGGGAGTTTTCGGGGAAGGTGTCCAGTGACACATAACGCGCCTCCTTGCCCAGTCGCGTGCGGGCTTCATTGCGCACGATGGTGTAGAGCCAGGTCAGCAGGCTGGAACGCCCCTCGAATTTCGGCAGTGCGCGATGCACGCTGATCCAGGCTTCCTGCACGACTTCCTCGGCCCAGGCCTCGCCGACGATGGCGCGCGCCACGATCACCAAGCGCCGATGATGCAGAGCCACCAGACGCGTGAACATCGCGCGGTCACCTCGGCGCAGGGCGTCGATGTCCAGCGCTTGCTGATCATTGTGTAACATGCCGGTGATCCATCAGTCCTGTTGTCAGGTAAACAACACACGCTTCCCCGTCTGCGGAGACACTATGTTCACGTTCGCCATGTTACACGAGACGCTGGGCGCCGGTCTGCTCGGCACCTGCCTGCTGGCCGCACTGCTCGTCGCGCCTGCCACCGCCCGGGCGCAGGACTGGACGCTCTACAACGCGCTGCTGGCCGAGCACGTGGGGCTCACCGAGCGCGATGGCGTGAGTTTCCACGCCGTCGACTACAGCGCCTGGGCAAGCGACTCGCGCTACCCGCAGGTGCTGGCCCAGGTTGAGAGTTTCCCGCTGGCAACGCTGCAGACCACGGCCGACAAGGTGGCCTTCTACAGCAATGTCTATAACCTCTACGCCATCCGCATGGTGATCGACAACCTGCCGCTCGCGAGCATCCGCGATGCAGGCTCGCTGTTCTCGCCCGTGTGGAAGAAACCCGTCGGCATGCTGGGTGGCAGGATGGTCACGCTTGACGAGATCGAGCACGAGATTCTGCGCCCGCTGGGCGAAGCGCGCATCCACTTCGCCATCGTGTGCGCCTCGCTGAGCTGCCCCGATCTGCGCCGCGAGGCCTTCACGGTGGCGCAGATGGACGCGCAGCTGGAAGATCAGACCCGGCGCTTTCTCGACAATGCCAGCAAGGGCCTGCGCATCGAAGGCACCCAGGTGCAGGTGTCCCAGATATTCGACTGGTTCGAGGAGGACTTCGACAGTGCTGGCGGCGTCGAGGCCTTCGTGCGTCGTTACCGCGACCTGCCGCCGCAGATCCGCCTGCGCGCCGCGATCCCCTACAACTGGAACCTCAACGCGCAGTGATCACTGCTCAGAGGCCGGCGGCGGCTTCCAGCACCAGACTGAAATCCGGCCGGACCTTGTAGTCTTCCTCGGCCAGCTTGGCGCGGATCACGCCCTGGGCGTCGAGCACGAAGATGCCGGGATACGGAATGCCATAGGCGCGCTGCCCTGGGCTGTACTGCGTGTTCAGAATGCCCATGGCCTTCACGTGCGTGTTGCCCTCGTCGTACAAGAGGGGAAACGTGGCGCCATATTCCGCTTCGGCTTCCTTGAGCGTGGCCACCGGGTCGTAGGTCATGGCGGCCACCTTGAAGCCCAGGGCGGCAAACTCGGCCTCGCGTTCCACCAGACGCTCCAGCTGCGAGATGCAGAACGGGCACCAGTCGAAGGAGCGGCTGAGCACCAGCACCAGGCCGTTCTCGCCCGTGAGATCGGCCAGCGTGTGACGCACGCCATTCTGATCGACGGCGCTGATGGGCGGCAGCGGGCTGCCCACGGCGAGCGAGGGGGCCCAGACGAATTCCTGCGCCTGAGCCGTCAAGGCAGGGGGCAGGGCGAGCAGCAAGAGGGCGAGCAGGGCGGGCAGACGGGCAGGGAATCGGGTCATGTCAGGCTCCAGGGCTATTGTTCTTCAGGGACATGCGGGGAGATACTGCAGAGAGACCGCCGCGGCGCGATGATGTTACAGGCGGCCGCAAAACACCATGCGCGCCCGGGGAGGAAAGATGATTCTGGAAAGCATAATGACGCGCCCCGTGGTCACGGAGGAGCTCGATGACAGTCTGCGGGCCATCAAGGAATTGCTCGACGTGGCGCCGTTTCATCATCTGCCGGTGCAGGAGGACGGCATTCTCTACGGGGTGATCACCGACCGTGACCTCTACAAGGCCCTGAGTCCGAATCTGGGCACGCCGCTGGAGTCGGCCCGCGACACCGCCACGCTGAACAAGCGTGCGCACCAGATCATGACGCGCAAGCCCTGGACGCTGCCGCGCACTGCCGATGTGTTCGAGGCCATCCACCTGTTCAATCATCGCAGCATCGCCTGCATTCCCATCGTCGATGCCGACAATCGCATCGAGGGCATCGTCACCACGCGCGACATCTTCCGTCTGCTGGAAGCCAATCGGAACCGCTTCAACAACGCCACCAACCAGCCCTCTGCAGCAGGAGTCAGCTCCCCATGATCTTTCGTCAGCTCTATGACGCGCCCTCGTCCACCTACACCTACCTGCTGGCCGATGAACACAGCCACGAAGCCATCCTGATCGACCCGGTGTTCGAGCAGGCTCAGCGTGACCTGGCCCTGCTGCACGAACTCGGCCTGCACTTGAAAATCGTGGTGGACACGCACGCCCATGCCGACCACATCACCGCGGCCTGGCTGCTGAAGCAGAAAACCGGTTGTCAGATCGCACTGTCGGCCAGCGCCGGTGCGGTGAATGTCGACCTCCCGCTGCATCACGGCCAGCACTTCGGCGTGCATGGCATCACCCTGGAGGCCCGCGCCACGCCCGGTCACACCAATGGCTGCACCAGCTTCGTGCTGGCGGATCAGAGCATGGTGTTCACCGGTGATGCGCTGCTGATTCGCGGCTGCGGGCGCAGCGATTTCCAGCAGGGGGACCCGGCGCGCCTGTATCACTCCATCACCGAGCAGCTGTTCTCGTTGCCCGACACCTGTGCGGTGTATCCGGCGCACGATTACAACGGTCGCACGCGCTCCTCGGTGGGCGAGGAAAAGCGCTTCAATCCCCGCGTGGGCGGCGGCGCCAACGAGAAGGACTTCGTGCACTACATGAAGGCGATGCAGCTGCCGCACCCGAAGAAGATCGACGAGGCCCTGCCCAACAATCTGCGCAGCGGCATGCCGGAAAGCGGACGCCTGCCGGAGGAGCCGGACTGGGCCGATCTGCATGTCAGCTTCGCCGGCATTCCCGAGGTCGAACCGGAATGGGTGGTGCAGAATCAGCCCTCGGTCACCATCCTCGATGTGCGCGAGGCCGATGAACTCGGCGAGCCGGTGATCGGTCTGCACAATGCGCTGACCATTCCGCTGAGCGAGCTGCGCGAGCGTGTGGGCGAGGTGCCGAAAGACAAACCGGTGGTCACGCTGTGCCGCTCAGGCCGGCGTTCGTCCCTGGCCATTGCCATCCTGAAGTCGGCCGGTCACGAGCGCGCGGCGAACATTCGCGGCGGCATTCTGCACTGGCACGATCAGTGAGACTTGCCGGCGCGTGAGTGGCGTTCGGTGAGCAGATAGCACACCAGGCCGAGCGCGATGATGACGGCCGCCGCGCCGGCTTCCAGCGGACGGTCGACCGTGATGAAGCCCAGCGTCCACAGCATGATGGCGCCGTAGATGAGCGGGGGCAGGGGATAGGCCCACGTGCGGTAGGCCGCCACGTCGGGTTCCCGGCCTTCGCCGTGGCGGGCGCGCAGCACGAAGATGCCCAGCACGGTGGCCAGTGAGCTCAGGCCCAGGATGAATCCCGAGAACACCAGCACCGACTCGAAGGTCGAGGTGAGAATGAACAGTGCCGCCAGGCCGCCCTGGGTGTAGACGGCGCGCCGCGGCACGCCCCCCGCGTTCTTCACCGCCAGCATCCGGAACAGCCGGAAGTCCTCGCCCATCACCTGCAGCACGCGTGGCCCCGCCATCAGCATGGCGCTGACCGTGGAGATCAGCAGCAGCGACAGCATCCCCCCCATCAGCATCGCGCCCAGCGCGCCGAAGGTGTTCTCGGCCACGATCACGCCCGCTTCCACCTTGCCGGCGAGCAGGTCCATGGGCACCGCGTAGAGGAAGGTCGCATTGAGCGCCAGATAGAGCACGATGACGATGGCTGTGCCGCCGATCAGCACCAGGGGCACCGAGCGTGCGGGGTTCTCGATCTCGCCGGTGATGTAGGTCGCGGCATTCCAGCCCGTGTAGGCATAGTTCACGTAGATCAGCGACACGGCGAAGGCACTGGAGAGCAGCAGGGCGCCATCGCCCTCGCCCGGCAGCAGGTGCACCGGCTGGGGCGTGTCTGTGCTGAGCGTCACCGCCGTGACGAAGAGGGCGATCAGCAGGATCTTGATGAGCGTGAACCAGTTCTGCAGACCGCCGCTGGCCTTGTGGTCGCGGCCGTGCACGAAGGTGATGACGAGCACCAGCAGCAGCGCGGCGAACTGCCGGTTCACCGGCAGCAGATGGCCCACGGCCGAGTCGAGGTAGGCGGCGAAGGTCATGGCCGCCAGCGCCGTCGGCGCGGCAAAGCCCACCGTGAGCGAGACCCAGCCCGAGACGAAGCCCACGGCCGGGTGATAGAGCTGACTCAGGAAATTGTATTCCCCGCCCGAGCGCGGCAGCCGGCTCGCCAGCTCGGCATAGGTGAGGGCGCCGCACAGGGCCAGCAGGCCGCCCACCAGCCAGAGCATGAGCAGAACGAAGCTCGACTGAATGTCCAGGATCTGGAAGCCGATGCTGGTGAAGACGCCGGTGCCGACCATGTTGGCCACCACGACGGCGATGGCCGTGCGAGGGGAGTAGCGGTGGCCTTCAGACATCCCGTTTCCCCTTGCCCACCACATAGACTTCCCGCGAGCGCGAGCGTGAGGCCTCAGGCTTGCGCACCACCACCTTCTCGAAATGCGGGCGCAGCGCCTTCAGGTAGTCCTCGTAGCCCTCGCCGTGAAACACCTTGGTCACGAAGTTGCCGCCGCTCTTGAGCACCTGCACGGCCATGTCCAGCGCCAGTTCCACCAGGTACATCGAGGCGGACTGGTCGGCGGCGTCCACGCCACTGATGTTGGGCGCCATGTCCGACATCACCAGGTCCACCCCGGCCCCGTCGAGCGCCGCCGTGATCTGGTCGAAGACGTCCTGCTCGGTGAAGTCGCCCTGGATGAAGTGCACGTGGGGAATCGGGTCCATGGGCAGGATGTCGGAGGCGATCAGGCGGCCCTTGCTGCCCAGCAGCGGCGCGACCACCTGGGACCAGCCGCCCGGCGTGGAGCCGAGATCCAGCACCACCATGCCCGGGCGCACCAGGCGATCCTTCTCGATGAGTTCCAGCAGCTTGTAGCTGGCGCGGGAGCGATAGCCATCCACCTGGGCCTTCTTCACCCAGGGGTCGTTGACGTGTTCTTCCATCCAGCGATGGCTGCTCTTGGACCTTGCCATGGGCGTCAGCCCTCGCGGGCAGCGGTCGGCATGCCGCTGCCGCTCATGGTGTGCCGCTGCCGACGATGCAGTTGCGGCCGCCGGACTTGGCCTGATACAGCGCCAGGTCGGCCTTCTCGATCAGCAGCTCGATGTTCTCGCCACCCGAAACGGTGGACATGGTCCAGCGCCTGCGCCCCACCGCTGCAACTGAGCAGCTCGAATCCCCCCACGCGTTCCAGGGCGATCCGAGTGGTGGCGCGAATGGCATCGTCGTCGTCCACATGCATGATGCGCCGCAGGGGGGCGGGTACTGACGGCGGAACGAGAGGAGTCGAGATACCGGTATTCCTGCGAAGAGTGGGAAGAGCCTGATTTGCGGGCAATTCTAGTGCCCCGTGACGGGGCCAGGCAAGCGCGGCGCGAGCGGCGGCGCTTCTGCGGCCCACCTGTGCATTGGCCAGCGCGCTCTGTGTACAATGCCGCCCATTCTGTCCCTTTGCCGGAGCCACCGGCCAGGTCTGCCCATGATCCGCATCACCGAACTCGCCCTGCCCCTGGGGCATGCCCCCGACGCCCTGCGTGCCGCCGTTCTCAAGCGCCTGGGCATCCCAGCCACCGATCTGCTCGACTTCACCGTGTTCAAGCGCAGTTATGACGCGCGCAAGAAGAACAGCGAGATCAGCTTCGTCTACATCGTCGACGTCGAGGTCCGCCACGAGGCGGCCGTGCTGGCGCGCCTGAATGCCGATCGCCATGTCGGCCCGGCGCCGGACACGTCCTATCACCCGGTGGCCCACGCGCCGGACGGGCTGCAGGAGCGCCCGCTGATCATCGGCTTCGGCCCCTGCGGCCTCTTCGCGGCCCTGCTGCTGGCGCAGATGGGGTTCCGGCCCATCGTGCTGGAGCGCGGTCGCCACGTGCGCCGGCGCACCAAGGACACCTGGGCGCTGTGGCGCAAGAAGCAGCTCGACCCGGAGTCGAACGTGCAGTTCGGCGAAGGCGGGGCGGGCCTGTTCTCCGACGGCAAGCTCTACAGCCAGATCAAGGACCCGAAGTTCTATGGCCGCAAGGTCATGCAGGAGTTCGTCAAGGCCGGCGCCCCGGCCGAGATTCTCTATGTCAGCAAGCCGCACATCGGCACTTTCCGTCTGACCGGCGTGGTGTCGTCCATGCGCGAGCAGATCATCGCCCTGGGCGGTGAGGTGCGCTTCGAGAGCCGGGTCAGCGATCTGCTCGTCGAAGACGGCCGCGTGACCGGGGTGCAACTGGCCGACGGCGAGCTGCTGGCCAGCCGCCACGTGGTGCTGGCCCTCGGTCACAGTGCCCGCGACACCTTCCGCATGCTGCATGCGCGCGGCGTCTTCCTGGAGGCCAAACCCTTCGCCATCGGCTTTCGCATCGAGCATCCGCAGTCGCTGATCGACAAGGCGCGCCTGGGCAAGTACGCCGGGCACCTGGAGCTGGGCGCGGCCGACTACAAGCTGGTGCACCACGCCCGCAACGGCCGGGCGGTCTACAGTTTCTGCATGTGTCCGGGCGGCACCGTGGTGGCGGCGACTTCCGAGGTCGGCCGTCTGGTCACCAATGGCATGAGCCAGTATTCCCGCAACGAGCGCAATGCCAATGCCGGCATCGTGGTGGGCATCAGTCCCGAGCAGGATTTCCCCGGCGGACCGCTGGCCGGGGTGGCGCTGCAGGAACGTCTGGAGGAGAAGGCCTTTGCCCTGGGCGGCGGCGACTACTGCGCGCCGGGGCAGCTGGTGGGGGATTTCCTGCGCCAGACCCCGTCGACCAGCCTGGGCAAGGTGCAGCCGTCCTACAAGCCGGGCGTGCGCCTGGGAGATCTGGCCGAGGTGCTGCCCGCCTATGCCATCGACGCCATCCGCGAGGCGCTGCCCGTGTTCGGGCGGCAGATTCACGGCTTTGACCGCGACGATGCGGTGCTGACCGGCATCGAGACCCGCACCTCCTCTCCCCTGCGCATCACCCGTGACCCGGTGAGCCTGCAGAGTCTGAACACCCGTGGCCTTTACCCCGCCGGCGAGGGCGCCGGCTACGCGGGCGGCATTCTTTCCGCCGGTGTCGACGGCATTCGCGTGGCCGAGGCGCTGGCTCGCGCCATGCTGGCAGACCATGCCGGGGAGAGCCGCACATGAAGCTGAGTCTGGACGAGATTCGCAAGCTGCAGCAGCGCAAGTACCGCGAGGAATTCGGCGCCTTCCTGGCCGAGGGTGAACATCTGGTGCTGGAGCTGCAGCGCGCCGCCGTGCACCACGCGCCGCTGCGGGCAAGCCAGTTGTACGTGACGCCCGCTTATGCCGACTGGGACAGCCCGCTGCCGAAGGTGGTGCTGAGCGAGAAGCAGATACGCACCCTCTGCGACACCCACACCCCCCAGGGCATCGTCGCCCTGGTTCCCCGCGACGCGCTGCTGCAGGACTGGGCGAAGCCGCGTCCGGGCGAGCGCTGTGTCTACCTGCACGAGATCCAGGACCCGGGCAATCTGGGCAGCATCCTGCGCACCCTGGCCTGGTTCGGCGGGTTCCGCTGCCTGCTGGGGCCGAACAGCGTCGACCCGTTCAATCCCAAGACGGTGCGCGCCAGCATGGGCGCGCTGTTTCACGTGCCGCTGGAACAGGACGTGCCGCTGGAGGCGCTTCCGCGCAATCACGCGGCGCTGGCGTGTCTGGACATGCAGGGCGAGCCGTTGACCAGCGCCGCTTTCCAGTCCAGCACCTGTCTGGTGTTCGGCAACGAGGCGCGCGGTCTGCCGCGCGAGCAGCTGCAGGCGCTCGGCGCGCGGGCCTTCCGCATTCCGGGCAGCGGGGCCATCGAATCGCTGAATCTCGCGGCGTCGGTGCAGATCTGCGCCTATGAACTGCAGCGCGGCCTCATGGACGCGGGGCAGGCGGGCGACTGAGCAGCGCCTCGAAATCGATTGGTGTGCTCAATGGTTCTTAGCATAACCAGGAGGCAACCATCATCGACGAGTGTCCCAACGTATTCCTGCTGTAAATGACAACGTGGCATTGTGAACGAAGTTTAGCCAATTCGGCCTCCAGTACAAGGCGTTGTCCGGCAACATTGACAAGGCCGGGCGGAGCGTTCATTTTTCGCCGCACCTTCCCGGCCCCGCACAGCGGCCCACCGGGCGAGGTGCCCATTCACTGTTCCACTGGAGAGAAGACGATGCTGAACAAGTCCCCCGGTCCCCATTTCCCTGCTTCACGTCACCTGCTGCGCCGAGCGCTGGCCTGCGCCGTCCTCGCCGGCCTGTCCGGTCTGGCCATGGCCCAGGGTGGCGCCCGCGGACCCGAGGAGCACGCCGCCGTGCCCCCCGTGAACAACCTGCCCAACCCGTACGAGACCGTGCGCAACTGGAGCAATCCGCCGGCCGGACGCACCTGGGGCTCCATCAGTGCCATCAACATCGACATCGACGGCCGCCACGTCTGGATCGGCGATCGCTGCGGCGCGAACTCCTGTGCAGGCTCGGACCTGGACCCGATCGTGAAGCTGGACCCGGATGGCAATGTGGTGACGAGCTTCGGCGCCGGCCAGATCCTGTGGCCCCACGGCATGCACGTGGATCACGAAGGTAATGTCTGGGTGGTGGACGCGCGTGCGGCCAATGCGCGAGAGCTGGAGGCCAATCCCGACGCCGCCGGCAAGGGCAACACCGTGCTCAAGTTCAGCCCCGAGGGCGAGCTGCTGCTGACCCTGGGCACGCCGGGTGAACTGGGCGACCCGCCCACGCATTTCACCGAACCCAATGACGTGCTGGTGGCCCCCGATGGCAGCATCTTCGTGGCCGAGACCCACGGCGCCCAGTTCCAGGACGAGCCTGGCCCTGACTCCAAGAGCCGCATTTCCAAGTTCGCCCCCGATGGCACCTTCCTGATGAGCTTCGGCGAATGGGGCTTCGAGGACGGCCAGATGCGTTCGCCGCATTCGCTGGCCATGGATTCCCAGGGCCGGCTGTTCGTGGCTGACCGCGGCAATCGCCGCATCCAGATCTTCGATCAGCAGGGCACGCACCTGGACACCTGGTACCAGTTCAGCCGCATCAGCGGCCTGTTCATCGACGCCAACGACACGCTCTACGCCATCGACTCCGAGTCTGACCCGAACTACAACCCGGGCTGGCGCAAGGGGCTGCGCGTGGGCAATGCGCGCACGGGCGAAGTGCTCTACTTCGTGCCCGAGCACGTGTCCGAGCGCGCCTCGGGCATGGGCGGCTACGGCTCCATGGGCGAGGGCGTGACGGTGGATCGCGACGGCAATGTCTACGCGGGTGAAGTCGGGCCTATCCAGGGCATCACCAAGTTCATTCCGCGCCTGATCGACTGAGTCGCGGCCACAGATTGTTGCATTGTTGACATAAGTCATGGCGGCGGGCGGTGGGCTGCCTACACTCGCCGCCATGAACTCTCAAATTCCATGCATACAGGATCACACGCAGGAGGCAGCCAACACCGCCTCGCTGCTGTGCTCTGACGATATCGCCGAACTGCTGCGCAAGTACGACAGATCAGGGCCGCGCTACACGTCCTATCCGCCGGCCACGCAGTTTCGTGCCACGGGTGCCGGGGACTACCTCGACGCGCTGATGCAGGCACGCCCCGAGGACCCGGTGTCGGTCTATATCCACATCCCGTTCTGTCGCTCGCCCTGTTACTACTGTGGCTGCAACAAGATCGTCACGCGCAACCGCGACTCGGTGCGTCAGTATCTGGATCATCTGCACAAGGAAATGGCGCTGCTGCGCCTGCAGAGCGCCACCTACAAGCGCCCGGTCACCCAGTTGCACCTGGGCGGCGGCACACCGACCTTTCTCGACTATGCCGAGCTGACCGAGCTGGTGCACTACACCTCGCAATACTTCAATCTGGTGCGCTCGGAGTCGCGGGACTATTCCATCGAGATCGACCCGCGCACTGTCGACCGCGCCCGCATCGAGCTGATCCGGGGGCTGGGCTTCAACCGGCTGAGCCTCGGCATCCAGGATTTCGACCCGGCGGTGCAGGCGGCCATCAACCGCGTGCAGAGCGTGGAGCAGATTCGCGACTTGGTGGGGCATATCCGCACGCGCGACTTCAGCTCGCTGAATTTCGACCTGATCTACGGCCTGCCGCTGCAGACGCTGGAGTCCATCCAGCACACGCTGGCTCATGTCATCGCGCTGTCGCCCGATCGCATCAGCTACTACAACTACGCCCACCTGCCCGATCGCTTCCCGGCGCAGAAGGCGATCCGCACGGAAGACCTGCCGGCGCCGGCCAGCAAGCTGCAGATGCTGACGCTGATCATCGAGACGCTGACCGCCGCCGGATACCGCCATATCGGCATGGATCACTTCGTGATGGCGGATGACTCGCTGGCCCGGGCGCAGGACGAGGGGCGCCTGTGCCGCAATTTCCAGGGCTATTCCATCAGCAAGGCGCAGGACCTGATCGGTCTGGGCGTGTCCTCCATCAGTAATGTCGGGGACGTCTTCGCCCAGAATGCCGTGCAACTGGAAAACTACTACCGGGCGCTGGATGCCAATCAGCTGCCCATCGAGAGGGGAGTGGTGTCGACAGACGAGGATCTGCTGCGCCGTGACATCATTCAGCAACTCTCCTGCTATCGTGCGCTGGACATCGCGAAGCTGGAGTCGCAGTACCAGCTGCAGTTCACCGAGCACTTCAAGGACGCCCTCCCGGCCCTGCGGCAGTTCGAGCAGGACGGGCTGCTGGAGCGCGACGGTTGGCAGCGCCTGCAGGTCAGTGATCGTGGCAGTCTGCTGCTGCGCAACATATGCATGGTGTTCGATGCCTATCTTCAGAACACAGGAGTCGTGAAGTCAGTCTTTTCCCGCGCCATCTGACATCCGCCGGCCCTCTGGGGCGATCACGTCGGGCACAAGGCCTGCGACGGGCCTTGCCGTGAGCAATGATTTGACTACAATGCCGTCGAACCCAGCGCCCGTTGAAGAAGGCAGCATTCCCGTGAAATCCACTGCTACTGAATTGCATGGCATTGCCAGAGACGTTTCCCTTCCCCGGTCCTGTAACGCCAATCCGTGCGTGTCCTGCGGCGACTGCCGCCTGGGGGAGCTGTGCCTTCCCATTGCCCTGGATGCGTCGGAGATCACCCACCTTGACGAGATCGTCAAGCGCGGCCGGGCCCTGAACAAGGGCGATTACCTGTATCACGAGGGCGACGAGTTCACGTCGATCTTCGCCATCCGGGCGGGCAGCTTCAAGACGTTCAAGACCACCGTCGATGGGCAGGAGCAGGTCACCGGCCTCTACCTTCCCGGCGAGATCGTGGGCATGGACGGCATCAGCAGCAATCGCCACGGCAGTTCGGCGGTGGCGCTGGAAACCGGTTCATTCTGCGAGATTCCCTTCCACCAGCTGGAAGAGCTCAGTGCCCGCATTCCTTCCCTGCAGGGCCGCTTCTTCCGCCTGATGGGGCAGGAGATCGTCAAAGATCAGCAGATGCTGACCCTGGTCAGCAGCAATCCGGCAGAGGAGCGTGTGGCGTCATTGTTGCTGAGCATTTCCAGCCGCAATCACCGGCGTAAGCTCTCCTCCACGCAGTTCCGTCTGGCCATGACCCGTGCCGACATCGGCAGCTATCTCGGCGTCACTCTGGAGACCGTCTCGCGTGTCTTCAGCCGCCTGCAGAAGCAGAACATCGTCAAGGTGGACAACAAGGAGATCGAAGTCATCGACATGCCGGCCCTGAAGGCGCTTGCCAAGATCAATGTGGCCGGCTGTTGAGGCAGAAAACGCCGAATGTCTGATTTAGATCAAGGGATCACGACCGCACCTGCAGTAATCTTCTCATCACTGATCTACGGAAATGGGTAGCAGCAAGAAGTAGAGCAGTACTCGTAAATGCAGTCGCAGTAAATCGTAAATGGGAAAATTGAAGTCGGTCGTCTAGTAGACTGGGGCCGAAACAAGACGAGAGCATCTTGTTTCGGCCTTTTTTTCGTCCGCGTTTTCCGCTTTCCCGCCGTCGGGTTACACTCCTAGCCATCGCATCCACAGTGACGGCAGGAGTCTGGTGTCCCACTCCCTCTCCCTTATTGGCAGCACGCTGCACGAGCAAGGCTTTGTCCACCTGCCTGGCTTCTTTTCCGACGCCGCGCTCGCGCCCTTGCGCGCTGTCGTGCAGCGCTTTCATACCGCATGGCTGATGGAGCACGCCGCCCAGTTTCGTGCCGGCGCCATCAACAGCGCCTATCTGACTGCCCGTAACGTGCTTGATCGGGCCGATCGTCTGTGCCTTTTTCGCTTCGTCGCGCAGCCGCGTGTGCACGCCCTCGTCGCCCAGGGACTGACTGAGCCAGCGTTCATGAACACTCAGTTGTTTTTCAATCCACTCAATGCCGCCCAGGCCAACTACTGGCATCGCGACATGCAGTACACCGGCATGAGTGTGGCGCAGCAGCAGGAGGCGCTGACGCGGCTCGAGGTGCTGCACCTGCGCGTCGCGCTCCATGCAGAGCCGGGGCTGGAACTGGTGCCCGGCTCTCACCGGCGCTGGGACACCGCGCAGCAACTGGCCATCCGGCTGCAGCGGGAAGGACACCGCCACAACGAACCCATGGCCGAGGCCGTCGCTGTCCCGCTGCAGCCGGGGGACCTGCTGATCTTCAGCGCCAACATGCTGCACCGGGGGCTCTACGGGCTGGATCGTCTGGCCTTCGACATACTCTACTGCGAACGCGAACCTGCGCTGCTCGCCTATGTCCGGGAAGACTGTCTGCCCGCACCCGACATGCTCTGCGAGATTGGTTACCCTCAGCTCTTCGCGCCCCCGCCCACTCTGGAGAAGCCCCTGTCATGAAGGATACTCAGCACCAGTCCCTGCTGCACAGTCATTACCCGGAACAGGTGCAGCATCGCCTGCGCAACAAGCCGGGCAGTTCGCCCGTCGGCGATGCCGTGCTCGGTGGAATCGATGGCTGCGTGACCACCTTCGCGGTGGTGGCGGGCGCCTATGGTGCCGGATTCCCCGCGCTGGTGGCGCTGGTGCTTGGCTTTGCGAATCTGCTCGCCGATGGCTTCAGCATGGCAGTCAGCAATTACGAATCCGAGCGTGCCCAGCAGGAATACATCGAGAGCATTCGCCGCACCGAAGCCATGCACATCGACAAGGTGCCCGAGGGGGAGAGCGAGGAAGTGCGGCAGATTTTCGCGGCCAAGGGCTTCGAAGGGCCGGTGCTGGAAGAGATCGTGGCCACCATCACCCGTGATCGCGAGGTGTGGATCAACACGATGCTGACAGAGGAGTACGGCCTGCAGTCGGCACCGGCCAATCCCTGGCGCGCTGCACTCACGACGCTGCTGGCCTTCATCGTGGTGGGCATGATCCCGCTGTTGCCCCTGCTGGTGCCGGCACTCTCGGCGTCGCAGCAATTCCTGTTCAGCAGCGTGCTGGCAGCGGTCATGTTCCTGGCGGTTGGCATGCTCAAGAGTGTGGTGCTGGCGCGTCCCGTGCTGCGCTCCGGTCTGCAGACACTGGCGACCGGAGGTACAGCCGCAGCCCTGGCTTTCGGTGCCGGTGCGCTGCTGCGCAGCGTCTTCGGCATCGACGCCCTGTGACAGCAGGCACTGTCACACTTCCATGCTAGAATCCTTCCCGCTTCGAGACGGCCGCTGAGGACACCGCGCACATGCTTCTGATGATCGACAACTACGATTCGTTCACCTACAACATTGTCCAGTATCTGGGCGAGCTGGGTGCGCAGGTGCAGGTCTACCGCAATGACGCCATCACGCTCGAGCAGATCGAAGCCCTGCAGCCGCAGCACATCGTGATCTCTCCCGGCCCCTGCACGCCCAATGAAGCCGGCATCTCCGTGCCAGTCATCAAGCATTTCGCGGGCAGGATTCCGCTGCTCGGCATCTGCCTGGGGCATCAGGGCATCGGCCAGGCCTTCGGCGGCGATGTGATCCGTGCCCGCAAGGTCATGCATGGCAAGCTCTCGCCCATTCATCATGCCGACAAGGGTGTGTTCCATGGCCTGAGCAACCCTTTCACGGCCACTCGGTACCACTCACTGGTGATTGACCGCAAGACACTGCCGGCCTGTCTCGAGATCACGGCCTGGACCGTCGACGACGAGGGCAACATGGACGAGATCATGGGCGTGCGCCATCGCACGCTCGCAGTGGAAGGCGTGCAGTTCCACCCTGAGTCGATCCTGAGCGAGCACGGCCATCAACTATTGAAGAATTTCCTCGACGCCGCCCCGCGTTGAGACAAGATCAGGACAGCGCACTCCATGGACATCAAGACCGCGATACGCCAGCTCACGCTGGGCCACGACCTGCAGACGGACGACATGACAGCGCTGATGCGCGGCATCATGAGCGGGCAGATGACGGACGCCCAGATTGCGGCGTTCCTCGTGGCCTTGCAGCTCAAGGGCGTGGTGGTCTCGGAGCTGCTGGGGGCCGTCACCGTGATGCGGGAGCTGGTCACACGCGTGGACGTGCCTGACAAGCGGCATCTGGTGGACACCTGTGGCACTGGCGGTTCTGGAACGGACACATTCAATATCTCGACGGCCTCGGCCATGGTCGCGGCCTGTGCAGGGGCGCGTGTCGCCAAGCATGGCAATCGCGGAGCGACCAGCAAGAGCGGCAGTGCGGATCTGCTGGAAGCCGCCGGTGTGAAACTGACGCTCGACCCGGCGGGAGTGGCCCGCTGCATCGAGGCGCTCGGCGTCGGCTTCATGTTCGCGCCCGGCCATCACAGTGCCATGAAGCACGTGATCGGTCCGCGCCGCGAAATCGGTGTGCGCACCATCTTCAATCTGCTGGGGCCATTGACCAATCCGGCGTCGGCGCCCAATCAGGTGCTGGGCGTCTATGCCGCGTCGTGGATTCCGGTGATGCTGGATGTGCTCAAGGCGCTGGGCAGCGAGCACGTGCTGATCGTGGCGGCAGAGGACGGTCTCGATGAGATCAGCATCAGTGCGCCGACCCGGGTTGGCGAGCTGCGCAACGGCAGCATCCGCCACTACACCATCACGCCGGAGGATTTCGGCATTGCGCGCCGCGAGGGTTTCTCCATGCTCCAGATCGCCACGCCGCAGGGGAGTCTGGCCCTTGTGCGCGCAGCGCTCACCGGCAGCCATGAAGCGGCAGCCGACATCGTGGCGCTGAACGCCGGCGCCGCCATCCATGCCGCCAATGTGGTGGATGATCTGGCCGCCGGGGTCCAGCGTGCCCGAGAGATCATTCGCAGTGGTGCCGCACTGAACAAGCTGGAGGCGCTTGCCGCCTTCACGCAGAGCCTTTAGCGCAGGGAACGCCGACATGTCCAATGCCACCATTCTGGAAGATATTCTGGCGCAGAAGCGTCGCGAGATCGCGCGCGACAGCGCCCTGCGCAGTCTCGCCGAACTCGAGAAGGCCGCTCTGGCGCGCACCGACAAACGCCCTTTCATCGCGGCGCTGCGCCAGCGCATTGCCGCGCACAAGCCGGCGGTGATTGCCGAGATCAAGAAGGCCTCGCCCAGCAAGGGGCTGATCCGTGCCGACTTCGATCCGGCCGGCTTCGCCCGCCAGTACGCGCAGGCGGGGGCCACGTGTCTTTCCGTGCTCACCGACCGCGAATTCTTTCAGGGCGCCAACGAGTATCTGCAGCAGGCACGAGCGGCCTGCAACCTGCCGGTGATCCGCAAGGACTTCATGATCGATCGGTATCAGATCGCCGAGGCCGGTGCGCTGGGTGCCGACTGCGTGCTGCTGATCGTGGCGGCACTCACGCCTGCCAGCCTGCGTGAGCTGGCCGACTATGCCCGCCAGATCGGTATCGACACCCTGGTGGAGGTGCATGACGCCCAGGAGCTCGATATCGCGCTGGAGGCCGGCTTCGATCTGATCGGCGTGAACAATCGCAATCTGCACACCTTTGAGACCAGCCTGGAGGTGACCTACACGCTGGCCTCGCGTTTGCCCGCCGGCACACTGCTGGTCACCGAGAGCGGCATCAACACTCCTGCGGATGTCGATGCCATGATTGCGCGCGGCATCTATGGCTTTCTGATTGGCGAGGCGTTCATGCGCGCCCCGCAGCCTGGAGCGCGCCTGCAGGAGATGTTCGCCGGCCATGCGTGACACCTTGCCCCCGGTCCCTCCCAAGAAGAAAGGCCTTGCCCGTTTGGTAGCAGCGGCGGGGTATTCCTTCGCGGGTCTGCGCAGTGCTTTTGCGTCCGAAGAGGCCTTTCGACTCGAAGTCTTCACCCTGCTGGTGGCGGTGCCGTTGGCGCTTTGGCTGGGGGAGAGCGCGGTGGAGCGCGTGCTGCTGATTGGCAGCGTCCTGCTGCTGCTCATCGTGGAGCTGCTCAACACCGCGGTGGAGGCTGTCGTCAATCGCGTCGGGCTGGAGTTTCATGAATTGTCGCGGCAGGCCAAGGACATCGGCTCCGCGGCGGTGTTTGTCTGCATGGCCCTGGTGGCCATGATCTGGATTGCCCTGCTGATTTAATTTTCTTCCCCGGGTAAACCTCGCGCCCGACGCGCCGATACACTTAGGCAAGACACTGAGATTTCGAGTGTGTCATGGCGTTTGCCAGCTTCTACATGATCGTGTTCCTGCTTTTGCTGATGATCGGCTCGGTCGTCTTCGCCCGCTATGCGCAGGAGCGGCAGGAGAGTGATGTGATCCGGCTTTACCGGCTGGCGGCGCTCGATCGTCGGCGCAATGAGACACGCGCGGTGATTCGCGCCGTGCAGACATCGAGCAGGAAATCCGTCAGGCCAGTGCCGCGCCCGCTGCCGAGAGCAAGAGCGAGAAGCCGGCCGGCGATGCCCGCTCGGCGAAGACGGACAAGCGCACCAGCCTGAGCGATGAGCGCGATGTGCAGCGCGTACGGCAGCAGATCGTCGAGGCCATGGCGATCATACGGCGGCTCTACGAAGCCAATCAGGTGAAGGCGGAGCAGCTGGAGCCCACGGCGGGGCACCTCGGCACGCTCAGTGTGGTGGTGGTCGTGAACTCGGCAATTCACATGGCGGAACTGGCGCTGACGGCTACGCGATTCGGCACGGTACCTGGTCTGCTGTGCATGGCGGAAGGCTATCTGGCGATTGGGCCGATACAGGGACGGGAGAAGGCCGAAAAGCTGGAACAGATTCGCAAACTGAGAGAGTCGGTGGAGCAGGCGCGCAATGTGGAAGTCACGCGCTTCGCCGCGGAGTAACCGCCGCGAAAAGAGAGTTTCAGCGAGTGCCGAAGACGACGATAGTCTTGCCCTTGACGCTGATGAGGTCCTGCCCCTCCAGAGTCTTCAGCACGTCACCGGCCATCTCTCTTGATCAATTCACCAGTCGACCGAGTTCCTGCCGCGTGATCTTGATCTGCATGCCGTCCGGATGCGTCTTGGCATCCGGTTCCTTGCTCAGCTCGATGAGTGTGCGGGCAATGCGGCCGGTCACGTCATAGAAAGCCAGATCGCCCACCTTGCGTGTGGTATTGCGCAGGCGGTGTGCCATTTGCTTGCCGATCGTGAAGACGATTTCGGGATGCGTACGGATGTAATTGTTGAAGTTCGCGTAGCTGATTTCGGCAATCTCGCAGGCCGTGCGTGCGCGACACCAGGCGCTGCGCGATTCCTTCTGTTCGAACAATCCCATCTCACCGAAGCAGTCGCCCGGATTCAGATAGGCGATCACCACTTCCCGACCATCGTCATCTTCCAGCACCACAGATACGGAACCTTCGATGATGTAATAAAGCGTGTTGCAGTGTCGCCTTCGTAGATGATGGTGCTGCGATTCAGATGACGGCGTAGATGACAATTCGTCAGGAAATTTTCCAGATCCTTGATATGTGGCGTTATGGCCATGAGAGCCATGCTGTGAATCTCCTCGACGAGCAACTCGGGTCTGGAAGCGCAGTGCTGCCCGGGTGTGATCAGAGTGGCAGATGGATACCACAGTCTTGGTAATGTGTGAATGACTGCACAGTTCGTCCCGGCCAGTGCGCTGTGGTACTCTGGCCGCCTTTCGCGACGCGGCACGCTGTGATTGCGAGAACCTTACCGAACCGATGAGAGAATGCGATGAAAGCAACAGTGCGCTGGGTGGATGATGTGATGTTTCTGGGCGAATCAGGCAGCGGACATGCTGTGCTGATGGACGGGCCGGAAACCAGTGGAGGTCGCAATGTCGGCTTTCGTCCGATGGAATTGCTGCTGGTGGGTGTGGGTGGCTGTTCGTCCTATGATGTGGTCACCATCCTCAAGAAGGCGCGGCAGAACGTGAGCTCTTGCGTCACGGAACTGACAGCGGAGCGAGCTGATGCCATTCCGGCTGTGTTCGAGAGAATCCATTTGCATTTTCGTGTCAGCGGCAAGGATCTCAGTGAAAAGCAGGTGGAAAAGGCGGTGGCGATGTCTGCGGAAAAATACTGCTCTGCCACCATCATGCTGGGCCGTGGTGGCGTGCAGGTGACACACGATTTCGAGATCCTGCCGGAGTAGGGCTCAGACGCGGTAGGCCAGGCCTTTCATCACCCTGGCCATCAGGCCCATGGCGAGCTTGACGGGCGGTGGCAGTGGCGCGCCGCCGGCGTCTCTGGCGGTCTCACCGTGAATGCGCTCATCCACCAGCATCTGTTCGAGCACGGCACGACTGCGCAGATCATTTCGTGGCAATTGTTCCAGATGCTCCTGCAGATGCACCCCCACCTGGTGTTCGGTCTCGGCCACGAAGCCGAGACTCCACTTGTCGCCGGCCAGACCGGCGGCAGCGCCGATGCCAAAGGACAAGGCATACCAGGCCGGGTTCAACAGACTTGATCGGCTGTCGAGTTCCTGCAAGCGCTGTTCGCACCACACCAGATGGTCCACCTCTTCCCGCGCGGCATGTTCCATGGACTGACGAATGTCGGGCAGTCGTGCCGTGAGCGCCTGGCCTTGATAAAGTGCCTGAGCGCACACTTCACCGGTGTGATTGATTCGCATCAGACCTGCGACATCGCGTCGTTCGGACTCCGTCAGCTGCGGCTCTTCGAGCGGCTGAGCAGGAGAGGGGCGCTGCGCGGCGCTGGCGCCGGGCACCAGGGTACGCAACGCCTGATCGAACTGTTGTATCAGCTGATCGATGTCCAGAGATGAACGCTGTGCGGAGTCAGTCATGTTCCCTCGCTATGGCGCGATAGGCGATGTCGCGCCGGAAAAACATCTTGTTCCAGTGCACTGTGTCGGCGAGTTCGTAGGCCGCGCGTTGTGCGTCGGTCACAGACTTGCCAAGGGCCGTGGCGCAGAGGACGCGCCCGCCATTGCTGACGACATCGGTGCCGCGCAGGGCGGTGCCGGCGTGGAATATCTTGCGATCGGGCAGGCCGGTCGCGTCAAGACCCGAGATCACGTCACCCTTGGCATAAGCATCCGGGTAGCCGCCGCTGGCGAGCACCACGCCCACGGCAGGCCGCGGGTCCCATTCGGCCGACTGGTCGTCGAGCCTGCCATCCAGCGCGGCATTGCACAACGCGATCAGGTCGGACTGCAGGCGCATCATCACTGGCTGCGCTTCCGGGTCGCCAAAGCGGCAGTTGAATTCGATGACGTTGACCTCACCACTCTCGGAAATCATGAGCCCGGCATAGAGAAACCCGGTGTAAGGGTTGCCGTCGGCGCGCATGCCGTTGACGGTGGGGAAAATGATCTCATGCATGACCTTGTCATGAATCTGCGGGCACACCACCGGGGCTGGCGAGTAGGCCCCCATGCCGCCGGTGTTCGGGCCCTTGTCGCCGTCGTCACGGGCCTTGTGGTCCTGTGAGGTGGCGAAGGGCAGCACGTGCTCGCCGTCGACCATCACGATGAAGCTGGCTTCCTCGCCGCGCAGGAACTGTTCGATCACCACGCGATGGCCGGCGTCGCCGAACTTGTTGCCGCCCAGCATGTCGCGAATCGTGGTTTCCGCTTCCTCGAGAGTCTGCGGAATGATCACACCCTTGCCGGCCGCCAGTCCGTCGGCCTTGATGACGATGGGCACGCCTTGCTCGCGCACATAGGCGATTGCCGCATCGATGTCGGTGAAGTTGCGATACTTCGCGGTGGGAATGCCGTGGCGATGCAGGAAGTCCTTGGTGAAGGCCTTGGATCCTTCAAGTTGCGCGGCATTGCGGCTCGGGCCGAAGCAGCGCTGGCCGTGCTCCCTGAAGTAGTCGACCACCCCCGCCACCAGGGGCGCTTCCGGGCCGACGATGGTCAACCCGATCTCTTGAGCCCTGGCGAATGCCAGCAGCGCCGGGAAGTCCAGCGTGTTTATCGCCACATTCTCGACGCCCGCTTCCGTGGCGGTGCCGGCATTGCCCGGGGCGACAAACACCTTGCCCGCCTGGGGAGACTGTCGCACGCGCCATGCCAGCGCATGTTCCCGCCCGCCATTGCCTATGATCAATACATTCATGCTGCTACCTGCACACGCTGGGGGGGCTTGCGTCGCTCGATGCCGCCCTCAATGGCGGAAGTGACGCACCCCGGTGAATACCATGGCCATGTCGGCTTCGTCGGCGGCGGCGATGACTTCCTCGTCCCGCATGGAGCCACCCGGCTGAATCACGGCACGAATGCCTGCCTTCGCGGCCGCATCGATGCCATCGCGGAAGGGGAAGAAAGCGTCCGACGCCATGACTGAGCCGGCGACTTCGAGCCCTTCATCTGCTGCTTTTATGCCTGCGATGCGCGCACTGTACACGCGGCTCATCTGCCCCGCGCCAATACCAATCGTCTGATTGTTGCGGCAATAGACAATCGCGTTCGATTTCACGAAAGTTGCGACTTTCCAGGCGAACAGCAGGTCGGAGAGCTCCTGCTCGCTCGGCTTCCGCTTGCTGACCAGTTGCAGATCCGCGGCGCTGAGCTGGTGAATGTCTCTGTCCTGTACCAGCAGACCGCCATTCACGCGCTTGTAGTCGAGGGCTGCCAGTGGCTGTGCATTCCACTGACCGCAGCTGAGCACGCGCACGTTCTGCTTCGTGGCCAGTACGGGAAGGGCATCCGCTGCAATCGATGGCGCGATGATGACTTCAGTGAACTGGCGCGAAATGATGGCCTGCGCTGTCGCGGCATCCAGCTCGCGGTTGAACGCGATGATGCCGCCGAACGCGGACGTCGGGTCGGTCTGGAACGCGAATTCGTAAGCGCGCGTGATGGACTCCGCCACCGCCACACCGCAGGGGTTCGCGTGTTTGACGATCACGCAGGCAGGCGCGTCGAAGGATTTCACGCACTCGAGCGCTGCATCGGTGTCGGCGATATTGTTGTAGGACAATTCCTTGCCCTGCAGTTGAACGGCAGTGCTGACGCTGGCTTCCCCTGTGTTCCTTTCCACATAGAAGGCGGCCTTCTGATGCGGGTTCTCGCCGTAGCGCATGTCCTGACGCTTGATGAACTGCGTGGAGTATGTGCGGGGGAAGGTGGCGGGGTGGGGTTCATCCGCAGCGATTGCCGGGACGAGTCTGCCCAGGTAATTGGCGATCGCGGCATCGTATGCGGCGGTATGCTCGTAGGTGCGCACGGCGAGATCGAAACGTGTGGCGGCACTCAGCGCCCGGCCGTTTTCGCGCATTTCCTTCAAGGCGCGCTCATAGTCCGCGGGGTTGACAATGACGCCCACCCACGCGTGATTCTTTGCCGCTGCTCGCAGCATGGTGGGGCCGCCGATGTCGATGTTCTCGATCGCGTCCGCCAGAGAGCAGTCTGGTTTGGCAACGGTTGCCTCGAATGGATAAAGGTTCACGACCACCAGATCGATCGTGGGGATCTCGTGCTGACGCAGGACCTCCTGGTCGATATCGCGGCGCGCAAGAATTCCGCCATGCACCTTGGGGTGCAGTGTCTTGACCCGCCCATCCATCATTTCGGGAAAGCCTGTGTAGTCCGCGATCTCGATCGCTGGAATGTTTTCTGCCCGCAGCAGCTTGTAGGTGCCCCCGGTCGACAGGATTTCGACGCCGAGGCCGTGCAGGGATTTCGCAAATGACACGATGCCGGTCTTGTCCGACACGCTGATCAGCGCGCGCCGGACCACGGCAGAATTGGGTATGGACATAGTAGGGAAGGTCTTTCGCAAGTGGACGGGACTCGAGAATCCGTGCGTTCTATCCCGTCGAAATTAACCGCTGACCAGGCTCTGGTTACAACATTCCGTGTTGTTTCAGCTTCTTGCGTAGGGTACCACGGTTCAAACCGAGCATGATAGAGGCCTTGCTCTGGTTGCTTCCTGTGTGTTTCAGCACCGCTTCGAGCAGAGGCCCTTCCACCTCGTTGAGAACCAGATCGTACAAGTTGGTGACGGGGGCTTCGCCGAGATGTGCGAAGTACTGGTCCATGGAACGTTCAACTTCCTTGCGCAATGTCGACGAGGACTGCAATCCATTCATTGCTCCCATGTCTGCATGTTGGAAGCTTCTGCGATGGGTAATGTCTTCGAGGATATTCATGATGCGACTTCCTTCTGATTGATCATTGCGTCGAAGTAGTGCTCGACGCTCTGCAATTGCAGCGCAGGGGTGTTCACTTGATTGAATTGTTTTCGGAATTGCTCACTGCCGGGCAGTTCTTCCGTGGCCCAGCCCACATGCTTGCGGGCAAACAGGACGCCCTTGAACTCACCATAGAGCGCATATACCTGCTGCAGGTGAGATGTCAGGATGGAGCGTCTTTCTGCAAGCCCTGGATCAGGCAGCTCCTCGCCGGTGGCCAGGAATTGGTTGATCTGGCGAAACAACCAGGGACGGCCTTGAGCGGCGCGTCCGATCATCACGCCATCGGCGCCGGTGTACTGCATGACCCGATGAGCCGAGCGAGCATCGCGGATATCACCATTGGCAATCACCGGGATCGACACGGCAGACTTGATTTCGCGAATCGTTTCATATTCGACAGCGCCGACGAATCGGCATTCCCGCGTTCTACCATGAACTGTGAGCAGCTTCACGCCCGCATCCTGGGCGATGCGCGCCACTTTCACGCCATTGCGTGATTGTGGACACCAGCCCGTGCGGATCTTGAGGGTGACAGGAACATCCACCGCGGCGACAACCTGATGGAGGATGTCTGCAACCAGCGCGGTATCTCTTAAGAGGGCGGAGCCGGCGGCCTTCTTCAGAACTTTCTTGGCAGGACAACCCATGTTGATGTCGATGATCTCGGCGCCAAGAGCCACGTGGTGGCGTGCGGCCTCGGCCATCATGCCCGGTTCGGCGCCGGCAATCTGCACGGCGTGCAGTCCGCCATTGGCAGAGTGCGCGAGTCGTGTGATGTTCTTGCTGCTTCTCCATTGCTCAACGTCGCAGGTGAGCATCTCGGCAACCGCCAGGCCTGCCCCCATGCTGACGCAAAGGTCCCTGAACGGCTGATCAGAGACTCCGGCCATCGGAGCCAACAGCGTGCGTTGCGAAATTGAGTGCTTGCCTATTCTGATCACGTTGAAAGCGGGCTCATGAGTCGAGTTCTTGTGAGGAAAGATTGTCAGCACACTGTGTTGACGAAAGTTATCATAGCGACCCCCCGATACTTGGGGAAGGCAAAAATAGGGTGTGATTTATGTGACAGCGTTCACACTCCGTCGAGCCGCTGCATCGGGCTCATTCTTGAGAGGGGATCGCCTGAGCTGAAACTGACTTCGTACTTGATCGCCCGGATGCCGGGATCAATGATGTCGATAGCGATCTGGATCGGGGTGCCCGGTGGCAGGCCCTGCATATTCTGCAGCTCGGCGGGCAGATAGTGGGAAGGTGAGAACTGACGCTGCGCCACGGCGACGTTGTCTGCATCCATGAAACGCAGATTGAGCAGCGGCAGAGCCTGCTCGAACGCGGAGTCGTTGCGCAGGATGAGTGTCACGCGCAAGGCGTTGGCGAACTCGGGATGGCTGTGAACCAGCAGGTTGTCCGTGCGGATGGACTGCAGGTCGACGCGTTGCGCGAGGGAGCAGGGGAAGACATTGCAGAGTCGTTCGAGCCACGGGCGCAAGGTATCATTTTGGCCCAGTTCATCCCATTGCGAATAAATGGCTTGAGAACCAAGGGTGGACAAAAGCACGACTGCAAAAAAGCTCCACCAGCCAGAGCGGGATTTCTGCCCGGCATTGCCTTCCCAATCAAATTCCACCGTCGCGCTCGCGGCTGCGATATTTTCGAGCTGTTGCCTGCTGACTGCCGAAGCGGTCTCCAGGGCAGTCGGTGCGGGGTCGCCGGGCAAAATGAAATCGTCAAGGGCGCTGAAAGCCGGAGGTTCCTGCAAGGCGTCATTCCGGACTGCGGCAAACTCCGGCTGAGCAGACAGAGGCTCTTCCGGAAAGCTTGCGTGCACGGGCACGCCATGATCGGCGGGCTCCACTGCAAGGGGGTTGTTCTGCCCCGGAATGCGCGTGTCGGCGTCGCTCGGCGTGACTAGCTCTGGTGCTTCGACGAAGGTGAAGACGGGCTCGGGGACCTCGGGCACCTCAATGGTCTCTTGTGTCTCCGGCTCTTGCTCTTGCTCTGTCAGAGGGGGCTCGTCCTCATCGTCGGCCGCCTCATTCGCCGCGCCGAGGGGCTTGTCGAGTGTCTGCAGATCGGCAGACGGCAAGAGATGATCGTCGGCAACAAACACTCGCAGGCAGGCGCCACATCGCACCATTCCATCCGCAGACTGCAGCTGCGAGACGCTGGTGCGAAACGTGGTATGGCAGTGCGGGCATTGTGTGATGAAGAGAGCCATAAAGTCGCGTGAGAAAATTCTTACAAAGTGATGTGTTCAACAATGCTCAGCGTCGAACCCCTTCCACGCAGACCCATTCGTCACGAGTGACGGCCGGCAGCATGTCGAACCAGGGGCTGTAGCTCGCCATCAGCGATTCGGTCTGCTGCGAGAGCACACCAGACAGAATCAATCGACCACCGGGTTTGACCAGGGCCGCGATCACGGGGGTTAGCTCCTCCAACGGCCCGGACAGAATATTGGCGACGAGCACATCGGCCTGCGGATGATCCGCCACTCCGGGAAGATGCACGCTCAGTCGGGAAGGCTCGATCGCGTTCAGGTCCCGATTGCTCTTGGTCGCGAGAATTGCCTGGGAATCATTGTCGATGGCGATTGCCTGCCGCGCCCCGAGCAGGACGCCGGCAATCGCCAGAATGCCGGAACCGCAGCCGTAGTCGATCAGCAGTTTGTCCTGCAGCGGACACTCGTCCAGCCATTCCAGGCAGAGGGCGGTGGTCGGATGAGTGCCGGTGCCAAAGGCAAGGCCCGGGTCCAGCAGGATATTGACGGCATCCGGTTCGGGAGGCGTCTCCCAGCTCGGACAGATCCACACGCGCCTGCCGAATCGCATCGGCTTGAAGTCCTGCATGCAGACGCGTTCCCAGTCCTGATCCTCGACCTTTTCAAGCACGATTGCGTGATGGGGCTGCAGCCCGGCACGTACACGCAGTCTATCGGCTATTGCCGTCATGGCGGCAGCGTCGTCGAACAGGGCGGTGACTTCGGTGTTCTGCCAGATGGGCGTGGTGCCAGGATCAAGCTGGAACACCGGCTGATCCTCGCCATCCTGCAAGGTGACTGACACCGCGCCGAGGTCGGAAAGCACCTGCTCCACTTCCGGGGCCAGTGCCTCCTCGACGCGGACGCGCAGCTGCTGCCAGGGCATTATTTCGCCGGCAACTTGTGCTGCGAGGCCAGCTTGCTCTCCAGATAGTGGATGTTGACACCCCCTTTCTGGAACTCGGCATCGCGAATGATTTCCTTGTGCAAGGCTGTGTTGGTGCGAATGCCATCGATCAGCAGTTCGTCCAGCGCATTGCTCATGCGTGCCAGTGCACCGGCCCGATCCTCACCATAGGTGATCAGTTTGGCAATGAGCGAATCGTAGTACGGTGGCACGGTGTAGCCGCTGTAAATGTGCGAATCGACCCGTATGCCGTTGCCGCCCGGAGCATGGAACAGATTGATTTTGCCAGGGCAGGGCAGGAACGTGACAGGGTCCTCGGCATTGATGCGACACTCGAAGGCGTGGCCCTTGAGTTTCACATCGGATTGCTTGATGGACAGCTTCTCGCCGCTGGCGATCTTCAATTGTTCCTTCACGATATCGATGCCCGTGACCATTTCCGTCACCGGGTGTTCGACCTGCACGCGCGTGTTCATCTCGATGAAGTAGAACTGCTCGTCCTGATACAGGAATTCGAGCGTGCCTGCCCCGCGATAGTTCATCTTCTCGCAGGCCTTGATGCAGGTTTCCGCGACTTTCTGTCGGATGTGATCCGGTATGCCCGGCGCAGGAGCCTCCTCCAGCACCTTCTGATGACGTCGCTGCATGGAGCAGTCGCGATCACCCAGATAGATGGCATTGCCCTGACCGTCGGCCAGAATCTGGATCTCGACATGGCGCGGATTCTCGAGGAATTTCTCGAGGTACACCACGCCACTGCCGAAGAATGCCTTGGCCTCCGATTGCGTGACATAGATGGCCTTCAACAGCGCGGCTTCGCTGTGCACAACGCGCATGCCGCGTCCGCCACCACCGGCCGCTGCCTTGATGATGACCGGGTAGCCAATGCGGCGGGCGATTGCCAGCGTGCGCTCCTTGTCGTCGTCGATCGGGCCGTCAGAGCCCGGCACGGTAGGTACACCGGCTTCGCGCATCACGTTGATGGCAGAGACCTTGTCGCCCATCAGGCGAATGGTTTCCGGGCGCGGGCCGATGAAGATGAAGCCGCTTTTCTCCACTTGTTCCGCGAAGTCAGCATTCTCCGAGAGGAAACCGTAACCCGGGTGGATGGCAACCGCGTCGGTGACCTCGGTCGCGCTGATAATGGCAGGGACGTTCAAGTAACTGTCGGTGGCGGAGGCCGGGCCTATGCACACGGATTCGTCCGCGAGGCGCACGTGCATCAGATCGCGGTCAGCGCTGGAGTGCACGGCCACTGTCTTGATGCCCAGTTCCTTGCAGGCACGCAGCACTCGCAGTGCAATCTCGCCACGATTGGCAATCAGTACTTTATCGAGCATGAAATCAGACCTTTCGCTGAGGTGAAGGATGAGGCGCTCAAGGCGCGATCAGACGATGGTGATCAGTGGCTGATCGTATTCCACTGGCTCGCCATCCCCCACCAGAATGGCTTCCACGACGCCTGCGTGGTCCGCTTCGATCTGGTTCATCATCTTCATGGCTTCGACGATGCAGATGACATCACCCACCTTGACGTGTTGACCCACTTCCACGAAGACCGGGGAAGACGGTGACGGGGAGCGATAGAACGTGCCGACCATGGGGGATTTGATGACATTGCCGCGCATTTTCTTGCTTTCGGCTTCTGCCGGCACCGCCGCTGGTGCGGCAACTGGCGCTGCCGCCACGGGAGCTGGTGCTGCCACAGGGGCGGCGTAAGTGTGAATCGCCGGGGCGCTCCTGGAGGCTCGGCTGATGCGAACGGCCTCTTCGCCCTCCTTGATCTCGATTTCCGCGATGTCGGAGGATTCCAGCAGTTCGATCAGTTTCTTGACTTTTCTAATATCCATAAAGGCGTCTCTTGTTGAGGTTTGCTTCAGTGACAGGTGTTGAATCAGGATTTCTTCAAATGGCGCAGTGCGGCCTGCAGGGCCAGATCATAGCCATGGGAGCCGAGCCCCGTGATGGTGCCCACCGCTATGTCGGAAAAGTACGAGGTGTGCCTGAACGCCTCGCGCTTGTGCACATTGGAGATGTGCACCTCGATGAATGGAATGTCTGCGGCCAGGATGGCATCGCGCAGCGCCACGCTGGTATGGGTGAAGGCGGCCGGGTTGAAGAGGATGAAATTGATGCCTTCGTTGCGGGCATCATGCAGGCGGTTGATGAGTTCGTACTCCGCATTGCTCTGCAGGTGCTGCAGATGATGTCCGGCTTCCAGGCACTGGAAGCTCAGTCGTGCATTGATGTCTGCCAGGGTTTCGGAGCCGTAGACAGTGGGTTCGCGGCTTCCCAGCATGTTCAGGTTGGGTCCGTGCAGAACCAGTATGCTTGCCATGGTGTCAGGTCTCGGCCAGTTGATCTTCAGGGCATCGTGCAGGTTGATCCTGCATCGCGTTAGGCAACAATGGCGGCATTTTCTCAGAATGTTTTCAGAGTTTCACCTGAAATTCCGACGCAATGCAGCAATTGTCGGCGCATCGGCCGATGGCCCATGGCAGGCTAGAGTTCCAGCGTGATTTCGCGGCGTTGCGGGGTGTAACACAAGCCTGCCTCGGCACAGCCCTGATACTCCAGGATCAGGGTGACGGGGCCCGACGCCAGCCCTTGCGGCAAGCGCAGCAGCACGCTCATGTCGGTGAAATAGACGTCCATCGCGCCGAAGAATTCGTCCTCATGCGCACTCGCCGGCGGGAACTCGGCAGCCAGTGCCTGCTCGCCGGCGTTCGAGCGCAGCAGGAAGGCGAACTTGTCCTTGTAGAGGTAGTGCCCGTCCACGATCTGCCAGTGCACGCCGATCATGCCGGTTTGCGGCAGGCTGGTGTACCAGCGGAAGGCGTCGTCGACGGCAAGAAAGGACTGTGTGGGGGCTGACAGCAGGCCGCGGCCGCTCCCCGGCAGGGTCTGCGCCTGCGTGGAGGCGGCAATCCCCCACAGGACAAGCCAGAGCAGCAAGTGCCAGGCCCGCAGCGCGTGGCGGCGGGGCTGAGCGGTGCTGACTGTCGCGTGCATCGGGCTCATCTTGCACGGGCCTTGGGGTGATTACTGCTGATAGCGCTCGAACACCAGGCTGGCATTGGTGCCGCCGAAGCCGAAGCTGTTGGACAGCACTCGATCAAGGCGGACATTGTCCAGGCGCTGCAACGGAATATTCAGTCCCTGCGCTTCCGGATCGAGATTCTCGATGTTGGCGGCGGCACAGACGAAGTTTTTCTCCATCATCAACAGGCTGTAGATGGCTTCCTGTGCCCCTGCGGCGCCCAGGGAGTGTCCGCTCAGCGATTTCGTGGAGTTGATGATCGGTCGCTCGTCCCCGAACACTTCACGAATCGCGCGCAGTTCGGAGACATCTCCGGCCGGCGTGCTGGTGCCGTGAGTGTTGATGTAGTCGATCGGGCCGCTGGCCGTGCCGCAGGCCATTCTCATGGCGCGGACGCCGCCTTCGCCGCACGGGGCCACCATGTCGTAACCATCGGAGGTGGCGCCGTAGCCGGTGATCTCGGCATAGATCTTCGCGCCGCGCTTGAGGGCGTGGTCCAGGGCCTCGATGACCAGCACCGCGCCGCCGCCGGCGATCACGAAGCCGTCACGATCATGGTCGAAGGCGCGGGAGGCCTTGTCCGGCGTCTCGTTGTACTTGGTGGACAGGGCGCCCATGGCGTCGAACATGTTGGTCAGCGACCAGTGCTCGGCCTCGCCGCCGCCCGCGAAGATGACGTCCTGCTTGTTCAACTGGATCAGCTCCACGGCATTGCCGATGCAGTGCGCGCTGGTGGCGCAGGCCGAAGAGATCGAGTAGTTCACGCCCTTGATGCGGAATGGGGTGGCGAGACAGGCGGACACTGTGCTGCCCATGGTGCGTGTGACGCGGTAGGGGCCGATCTTGCGCACACCCTGCGAACGCAGAATATCGGCCGCTTCCACCTGGTCGGCAGAGGAAGAGCCGCCGGCACCCATGATGATGCCCGTGCGGATGTTGGAGACTTCTTCGTCTTTCAGGCCCGCATCCTTGATGGCCTGTTCCATGGACAGGTAGCCGAAGGCGGCGGCATCGCCCATGAAGCGCAGGATC
>Ga0222712_10000176_pt1 | contig 92631 bp, 42 predicted proteins | sample C33_657DmetaG_FD_165043 | JGI IMG/M metagenome (GOLD analysis project Ga0222712, IMG submission 165043) | Estuarine water microbial communities from San Francisco Bay, California, United States - C33_657D | ecosystem: Environmental > Aquatic > Marine > Unclassified | place: USA: California... | reverse complement strand
TGTTCTTATCATATTGGGTAGTATTCTTGCGCATTTTATACAGTTCTTAGAGTAGCCAAGCGCAGCCAAGCGCTATCTCTTTTCGTTGTTGTCCTTCGATACTAATTTCATAATTCCATTTTTATATATGTTTTTGATTGTTTTTTTATTATGTACTCAAATTATGGTTCCTTAAGTAGACATTGGATGGTATTGAAGTATTCTTATTATAAGGGTCATGTTGTTCTACGGTATATCATATAATGATTTGCTTACAGTATAGATGATATAGTATTCGGTATTAATATCTCAAAAGTTATTCTAAATATAAAAATGAGTACATAATTTGTTTTTTTAAGAAATTTCTGGAAAGTTTTATATTTTTAGATTTAATTTTAATTATGTACTCAAAATATGGTTCCTTAAGTAGACCTTAGATGGTATTGAAGTATTCTTATTATATCCTTTGAAAGGGTCATACGACATATCATATAATAACTTGCTTACAGCATAGATCATATAGTATTTGGTATTAGTATTTCAAAAGTTATTCTAAATATAAAAATGAGTACATAATTTATTTTTTGAGAATTTCTAGAAAGTTTTATAAATTTAAGTTTTATTTTAATTATGTACTCAAAATGAGGCTCCTTAAGTAGCAAGGATGTCTTAATATATCCTTTGGAAGATGTCATACAATATATCATATAATGATTTGCTTACAGCATAGATGATATAGTATGCGTCTTATAATAACATATAATTACGATCGTTTACCTTTGAAATCATTTATGCTAATAGGATTACCTAATATAATAAATGCTGTTAAATTAGATGTATATCCAGTAAGCGCATCTTTATAATATTCATCCATACTTATTGGTGTAACGCCGCCAAATTCTGTTTGAATGTCTAAAAAACTAATAGGTCCTGTTGTACCTATAGGCATATATATTATTATATATTCACATTTTTTTGTGAATTTAACCGTATTATTTTGTATTTTTTATAATATCATTCACCATATTATAAATTTCCTTGTATTTTTCATCATCCTTATGATATATCTTCATTAGTTTATGTTTTATAAATTCAAGTACTTCTTCGTTTTGTATATCTTGTGCAAGACCTATTTCATTCTCACTGCAAAATAATAGTAAATAACCTGAATTATCTTTGACAAGTTTGGAAGATACTATAGATATATTCTTTTCTTTCCATGAATTATTTTCTAATACCTTACATTTGTTTTCTTTTGTATAAACAATGTTATTATTTTCTGGAAAGTTTTTGTCAAAATGTTTCTTTTCAATGTATAATGGAATAGTATTGATATCAGACAACAACATTTTAACAATTTCATCATAAGAAATATGATCTAACCTTTCCTTGCCAAAGTTATTTATGAATATATTGTTTTGAGTATTATTTTGAATATTATTTATAGTTTGATTATAAATAATATTTTGAGGATTGGGTTCTCTAGCGTGGATGATACTTCTTGCATTGCAATTATTAGCTTTTATATGTCTTGACTTATGCTGTCTACATGTAAAAGATATCATACATATTGAACAAGTTAACTCATCAATACCTTTACAATTTACCTCATGTGTTTCTAAATACTTTTTTGTTTTATACAATTTATTACATTTTTTACAAAATAATTTTGGGGTTACATTTTCTTCATTTGGGGTTACATTTTCTTCATTTGGGGTTACATTTTCTTCATTTGGGGTTACATTTTCTTCATTTAGGGTTACATTTTCTCCTATTTTTACTATTTCTTGTTTTTCACTTTTAGTATAATGTTTATTATTGATATGCTTTTGTAAATTGTATTTTCGGTCCGAAAAGTATGTACAACAGTTACATTTGAAAAAAATCATTACTACTTTTTACTAACTTTATTATATTAAGATAACAAAAATCCTTTATATATTACTAGCGCTCACACCATGTTTTTACTATTTTACCCCCCTCTCTCTCCCCCCCCTCCATATTTTTTTTCATAAATAAATCAAGTTTTTTTTAATTATGATAATATTCTAATCTGTTTCTATACAGTCCTTAGGGTAGCCAAACGCGATAGCGCGCTATCTCTTTGCTACTCCTCCTAAAATGAGTACATAATTATGTTTATCTTTGATATTATAAAACTTTCTTAAATTTTCTTAAAAAAATAAATTATGTACTCATTTTATATCCTTAGTATTATTTTATTATTTATGTTATCAATTATGGTAATATTATAATCTATTTTTATACAGTCCTTTATTACGAAAAACTGATTAGCAAGTAAAATATTAATAAAAGAAAGTTATGATGTGGAATATTCTGGAGGAAATAAAGAAGAATTGTATGATAAACATCGACAGAAACGTATAAGATTACTCAATGAAAATCACATTGAAAAATATCATAAACATAATCGTGAAAAACTGTTAAATTATATGAAAACATCAGACATATAATGAAAATAATTACAAATCATATCAAAATTCTAATAATAAGTTATATAACAAATACATTTGAAAACTCATTTAATTACTTGTATTATAAAAAATAAAATAATATATTAGAATAATAAATGGCAATGAAACAATTAGTAAATGTTGAGGGAGATGGAAGTTGTTTTTATCGTGCTTTATATGGATATATACTTTTAAATAAAAATTTGAGTTTACCTCACAAAAGTTATCGAACAATATCAACTACGATAGCAGATTTTGGATGTAAAAATGATATCGTAACACAAAAAGTATCTGAAATAAAAGTAACCTTAAATGAAAACCAATTATTTTTACAAAACTATGAACAAGAAACTAATTGGGTAAAATGTTTACGATATTTTATATCTGAAAAATTAGTCACAAAAGAAAATAATATAATAAAACAATATTTTGATTCATTTAATATCATGGAAGCAGACACTTATAATGAAGTAATAAAAGAATTTCCTGATTGGTTTGCATCAGCATTGCCTAATTTCTGTTATAATGATATTGGAATGTTTACTGCTATTTTAAAAGCAAATATAATTAGTTTAAAATCCGGGGTATCACAAATAGAAGTTCGTATTGTTAAAGATTTTTTTAACAAACTTGGAATAAATATATTAATAATAAATACAGCAAACAAAGATATTAAAATTAGTGATTTACAAAAGTTTCCAGATGAACCAGCCGATAATACAATATATCTTTTAAATATAGATGCAATACACTATAATTTTGTCTATTATAAGGATGGAGAAACAGGTATGCAAGTTGGAGGGAAAAAGAGATTTACAATACCTAAGATGTGTATTAATGGTAAATTATATAATTGTTATATAGATAAAAATAATAAGAATAAAAAATATATTAAAAATAAAAAAACAAAAATATATGTTTAAAGATTCACAAAATAAATAAATTTATTTATAAAATGAAAGAAAACTTGTATTATGTACCATATGATAAGAAAGTTGCTTTGCGTAAAAATGGAAAATCATATCATTGTGAAAGAGATACACCTCAATAAAATAAAACATTAGCATTCAAATGTTCTGAATGTGGGAAAAGTTTTGAAGCACAGAAAGGATTAAGAATTCATCATAGTAAAATGAAACATTCGAAATTTGTATCAAATACAAGTTCAAAAAAGAGAAAGTTCACATTTATCAGACAATATAAAAAATAAATCATTTACATGGATTTAATCAACCAAATTATTAAAAATACTACTATTGGATAAGTAAGACGTATAACGAATTTTTGTAATTCACTGAATACATTATCAGATAAATATTTAGTAAGATAGTAAGTTCCTATTTTTTCTAAAGCAATTACGAGAACAATTATAAGAGAATATGTAAATAATTTTATAACTTCGCCGCGTTTTAATATCATATTTTATCCAAAAGAATATGAAACATCTGGTTGGGGTTCCATATTTTTAGTAGCAGGAACGAATCCTGGTATAGGACTACTGTATTCAGATTTATTTTGAATTTGCTGTACTGCTTGTGTTTGTTGTATTGGGTTCTGTTGTACATTATGTGCTTGTTGCACAACTGGTTGTTGTATTTGTTTAATAGGTTCTTGATAGTGTTATTCTTGTCTTTGTTCATAATAGTTATTAGAAGGAGTATAAGAACTTTCATAAAATAAATTATGTACTCATTTTATATCCTTAGTATTATTATTTTTATTTATTTTTTTAATTATGATATTTGAAATAAACAAATATAATATTATATACTTGGTAATAATATACATTTTATTAAATGGTACCTTTATCATCTAGTAAAATACAAATATTTAAGGACTATATATGTTTTATAAAGTATGTTGGCTTCTATTGAAATTCTAGGAGGTCTAGGAAATCACTTATTTCAAATAGCGTTCATATTACATTATTTGAAAGTATCTAGACAAAATAATAAATATAGAAAACTTATATTTAAATATGAATACGATACCGGAAATAAATACCAGTTACCAAGAAGAACTTTTTGGAGTACATTATTTAAAAATCAGTTCAATGTAATTGAAGAAAGTGATTTTAATAAAATTGGTTTTGGTAAAGTATATTATCAAGGAAATCATCATAAATTTGAAGAGTTTCCACATGATATCGAAGATAATATTCTATTCAAAGGGTATTTTCAGTCATTCAAATATATTGATGATGATATTAGAAAGCAAATGATCAATTATTTATATAGCAATGAGGATTTAATGTATAAAGCGTATGAAAATTATAACATAATTAAGGAGCATTTTGGATGTAATATATGTGATGATGATATGGTAAGTGTTCATGTAAGAAGGACAGATTATGTATGGGATTCAAGTTATCATAATAATTTGGATTTAGAGTATTATAAGAATGCATTGAAACTGGCAAATAAAAAAAACGTAGTAATATTCTCTGATGATATTGAGTGGTGTAAAGCAAATATTACGAAGAAAATATACCAATATGAAAGTATATATTTTGTAGAAATAAATAATGTAGAGATAGAATTTATTCTTATGAGCATGTTTCAACATAATATTATAGCAAATTCAACATTTAGTCTATGGGCCTCTTTTATTGGTTCTCATAAAGACAAGATTGTTATTTGTCCCAATAAATGGTATTCACAGAATGGTCCAGAAGATTGGTCTGAGATTTATCATAAATATATAACCAATAAAATTTAATTATTCTTATGAATTATAATATATATGAAATATATATATTATATATTTAATGATACCATTCGACCTATACTTCACCAATATCAATATAAGACCTACAGTTAAAAATAGTTTAGTATGTAAATTATGGTATATACATATTGAACCTAGAATAAAAATAGAAAAAGTAAGGCATTATGATAAAAAAATATATGATGCAATAATAAATAAATTATATTACGAAAAATCAATTTATAAAAAATACAATACTATACAATATTTTGACAGTATAATAAATAGCATTATGCGAAAAATTATTGGCGATACGCATATTAAAAATATAATCAAAGCAAATATGATAGATTGTCATAATAAATTTAAAGATATATATAATGATTTTAGAGATATAATAGCATATAGCGAAATAGATGGGAAAATAGCAGATGAATATAGATTATTATTACATAATTACTATTTTGTAGATCTTGAAAAAACTATTGTATAATTTGAAATAAAATTAAATATGATTTATTAACAATTTATCTTAGTAGTCATAACAGGGCTCATTAAACCACTATCTTTGAAGATAATACGATAGTGAAAGTGTTTATCTAAACTGCTTGTATGTACGCCAAAATGTTTTACATTATACTTGTCTGGACAATATATGCGGATAATTGCCTTACCATTACTAACACTAGAAATACCGACATTATGGAAATCTTTATAAGCTTCAAATGGGTCATCAATTATTTTATCAGTTTTGTTTGCAGCCCAATATATTACCCTTGTATCATCATTGTAATCTTTCATATCTAAAACATATTCAACATTAGCACCATGAGGAAATTTGTCATCTGATAGTAAATTATTTGGAAGATATGTAACACCAAGAAATGGTAAAAGCGTATCCTTCTTCAATAATAAATATATAACACAACCAATAATAACAATAACAAATATACGTAAAATGGTATTATAATCGTCATTAAATAATATATATATAGAGCTTATAATGCAATAACATAAAACAATAAACATAGTAGCCATGTGAATATAAATATCACTAAAATATATCCTGTTCATTTATTATATTAAAAGAATAAAAACATTTTATAAAAAAGAATAAAGATAAATGTATCGTAAATTATTCTGATTAAAAAATACTACTATTTTTTATTCTGAGATAATTAGAATAAATTTCGGAGAAAATCATATATCGAGAGCTATATGATAGAATAAAAAATATGACTAATTTATAACAAATCAGATCAATTATAAATAGTAACTTTCATTATTAGATTAGAAGAAGCCATTGAAAAAATGTTATAATGATTTTTATATCAAATTATTCGCCCTTTTTTCAAGTTCTTCAATAAGTTTCTCTTGCATATCAATAAGATTTTTTTCTTCAACCATTTGTCTATATAAATCTTGCGTAGCACATACATTAAGTGTATATATATAATTTTTATCAACAATATGAAAATCAGGAACCTCTTTGCCGTATACAAATATCTTATCGCAAGTAAATACCTTGTTGATAATCATAGTATATTTATTGACAATACTTTCAATAATGCATGACGTCTTCTCACCACTTTCAAATATCATTTGAATAACATCACCTACAACAACATTATTATAGAGATCAACACTATTATCAAATAATATCATATTGTCAGCACACAAACCAATATTATAAATATTTGGAATAAATTCTTTTTCCTTCTTAACAGCTTCTGGTATAACATCGCCAACTTGTTGAGCAATAAATCCAAATACATTTGTATTAGTTCTATTCTTATCAATATATTCGTAAATCTTAGGTTGTATTAACATTAGTTTTTCAAGGGCATTACCATCGTCAATATCTTTGATATTTGTTTTAATACGTTCATCACTACTTGTAATAATTCTATTATTTACCCAAATTGGATTATTGGTTCGTATAGAATACAACATATTAGATGCTGTATTAATATCAAGACTAGCTTGACAAGATGATGTACCAATACCTATATTCCCCTCATTATAATATATACCTCTATTCAGCACTCCATTATTATGAAGATAATAATTTTCTGTTCTTTGCCATCTGTTAACATCTACAACTTCCTCAAATTTCTTGTATTTAACATTATAATAATAGCCATTAATATCAAAACCATTGATTATATTGCTAGTAAAATTATCAGAATTATTATACATTCTAAAGTCTTGTATTAATGCACTAGAAATAACACCACCGTTCATATCAACATAGAATTTGTGATTTATTATAGGAACATTGTCACTATAAGTTATATTCTTATAAATAAACAATCTTTCTAATTCAATATCATTATATACATATGATGTATTTATAATATAGTTAATATTCCTTGATAAAATAGTATAATGATCGTAATTATATAATAATCTTTTATAATATTTTACATTTAAATTATCTATATCAGATCCATAATATGAAAGAATTCTAGAATATATCTTGTAATATCCACATAGATATATTGGCATGTCTGTAGTCTTTGTAATTGATCCATATAAATTTGCTACATTTATCATAACATTATCAAAACCTAAAAATATGTCACCAGCCAAACAATTTGTAGAATTCAATGTAAAATTATAATATCCTTCTTCAAAATAAACATTACCATTAAGTTCAGTTATAGTATGACATATATTAGAATTTGAATAATAATCGCTATTACCTAATGTTGCAGAATACCTATATTCATATGATTTAATAAGATTACTAGTAAAATCACTATTATTTATTATGACATCTGATATAACATTTGAATTATAATATGTATTAGTAAATATAATACCGTTATCATATTCGCTAATATCATTATACATATAAGAAGGGTTATATGCACCAATATAAGATACCATATCATTTAGAGGTTCAAGACTACCGTCATATATAATATCATGTGTCATTAAATAAATGCTATTATTAACACGAATAAATTGAGATATGTTGTTAATATATAATGAAATGATAAGTCTATTATTCATAATACATGTGTATAATTCGAAAGAATACCAAACATTTGCATTTGCAATTTTCTTTGTACTTATTACATAAGACCCAAGTACAAGATATACACAACCGTTGATAATGCTAATTTGCACTTCTACACTTTTAGGAGATGTACCTAACCAGAATAATGGTGTATTAATGGTATTATTTGTTTTAAATAAAAATCGCATTATGATACCATATGAATGTAAAATACTTGCCAAATACCAGTTATATCTTTCATTTGAATTATATAGATAATATTTAAAATTAGTTCCAACAGCATATTTATTCACTACATTTTCGATAGTACTTGCGGTATACCCGATGATATTATTGAGTTTATCCCCTCTATATAATTTTAATATATCATCTTGATTAAGTACATCATTGTAAATATTAAAATCAGACAGAAGACCGTTTAATAAATTATATGTCCCTGTATTATTATCTATAAAATGCAATTTACCAATATAATTATAATTATATAAACCAGACGGTATAAGAGGCATATCCTTTTGATTTGCTACATTTATACCATTTAAAAAGAGTTGTACAAATCTATTGTTTTTATTAAATGTAAATGTGAAATGGTTATATTTATCGTATAATGCATTACCTACGTAATATGTTAATACTTTTTCATATCCTTCGTTTTTAATCATATATTTTATATCGAGACCATCCGTGTAAATCTTTAGATAGTTATTTGAGTTAATATTAGCGCTCATTATAGTATTATTATAAAATGGTTGGATGTAAGTATAAAATTCAGATATTTCAATATTGTAATTGCAATATACTAAAATTGCGTAATACCTATATTTTTTATTATTATCAAAATATAAATCAAAGTATTGCTTTGAAACACTTGAAATTACCTTGTTATCTTCCATCAATTTAGTCCATGGTATATATCTATTGTTCATAACATCATCGCTATCTGTTGCATAAATCTTAATATTTACTGTATGTTTATGAACAGTATATGTATATAAAGGTTTTATTGCGATTGATAGCATTTTTGCATTTATAGAAAACCCTGCATCATATTTTATAAATTCACCTCTATTACCGTCAAATTCATAATGATTTTCGCACGGTGATGTCATTGCTATAATATTTCCAAAATTAGTAGTAAATAAATCAATAACTTTTGCTTTGTTATCTGTAGCTAAAGGAATTTTAATTTCCTGAGGTGTGGAAACATTATTAGTTGTCAAATGAGATATCTGGTTCCATGAATTATCACCACTTGCAAATGCTTTACCAGATTTTGTTAAATAAGTGTAATATGTATTGGTTCCATATACACCAACGGATACCTTAACTATATTATCAGTATAATTGCTTGTATTCCAATTTGGTGTAACTAAATTTGAAGTACTATAATTTGTTGTTATTGTCGTATTTACATAAACACTACCAGTATTTGTCAATACTATAGACCCAATTCTAGCAGAAGAAGGATCATATGCAATGGATAGAGATGTTACTTTTTCATTATAAGGTACATTAATTTTTGTTAATCCATAGTAATAATCACCTATTGTATTCTGGAAAATATGGTAACTATTTGATAAAAATACCATTTTATTAATATTTGGTAATGTATATATAACTGACCATTTTGAAGACGTAATACTGCCAATGCCTATGATATAACTACCTGTAGATATGAATAAAGTATAGTCAAAAGATCCAAATGCTTGAATTTGTGAACCACCCCATAATTGAGGGTTGACTTGTTGTGGATTAATTATAAAACTAAGTGAATTATCTGAAATGTTTTTATAAACATTGTTTCCACATCCATATAAAATTCCATTTTTGGATAAGAAATATATCATGAATTTGGAAATCCAAATATCAACGATGCTATCATTTATGTTCCAAAATTTAGGTATCATAGTAGGAATAGTAACAACAAGATCAAATCCAAAGAAACCGTAATCATTTTTGCCTACAAAATATAACATACCATTATTCATAAGATAAATATATATATTTGAAACTTCATTACTTACAAACATTTTGATAACATAATTGTTACTTATACCAGATAATGAGAAATCAGTGCTCCACGATGGATATAAAGGACTAATAAGTTTAGAAGATAATCCATTATTATTATTAAGACTATTTACAAGTTGATAATTAGTATTTAGGCCAGATATATAAATGTTTGTAAACGAGAAACAATTATAAATTGATTGTATATTACATGATGTACTTGAATATAAATTATTATCGAAAAGTTTCAAATTAATGGTAGGATATTTTACATAATTAGAGTAAGAATTATCAGCTTTGAACCAAAATGCTATAGAAGAATTAGATGTTGAAAAATCATTGAAATTATCAGTAGGTAAGTTAATACTAGTTCCATACATACTTGTTTCATGAGAATATGCAAATACATTATTAGATGTTGTAAATCTCAGGGCACTTTTACCAAATACAGTATTTGTATCAAAGTTATAATTAGTTATAGAAAAGGTATTATTTATATTTTGATTACTGCTAATAGTATTTGTATTAAATGTTTTAGTTTCAAAATATTCACCACCAAATCTCGAAGTATTAATTATATTGTTATATTCGATATTATATGTAGAATGAATTGTCATATTTTGAATTGAAAGGTTCAAATTATTATCGTATTTTTTATCAATATAGAAACTATTATCTATATCATATACATATGCATTTGATGTAGATGTATCACTAAAATATAACATAGGTAAAGTGTTTTTAATTACAATATTTGAAGAGATGTCAGTAGTCTGTAAAAATATATCATTATTGATATCAATCATATTTTGCTTTGTATAAATATTCAAAAATTCATAAGGTGTATAATTGATAATATTACTCGTAATATCATAGTAATCATTTGCATCAATTGATACATTAATTTGTTTCGTGTCTAACATTGTAAGAATATTTGAAGATCTGAATACACCGGAACTTAATTTGAGTAAATCAGTCTCATACATCTTATCAGAATATAAACGAAGATCTTGAATATAACAAGGTGATGCATCATTTAATTTATTTATATTTCCTCCTATAGACCATGCTAATTGATCCATAGATAAATTATTGAAAATCGCATCATATGAATTTTTGAAACTATCTCTAGCTAGAAGGATGCCATAATTATAGATACAAAGATATAAATCATTATCTTGAATAACACATGTAAAATCAAATGAATACCAAACATTATTATTAATGGGTACAGATAATGATTTAGAACCGATTGAGAATATTAAAGTTTCAGAATTTGTGATATATATTCTAATGATGCTTTGTATACTGTTAGCCAAATTAAAAATTTCTGATAAAACATTATTTGCCATAGTCTTGAAAATAAAGTGAATTAGCATAAACTTCTTATTGTGAATATTGTTAAACAACCCCTGTATTTTATTTGCATCAGTATTAAGAAGATATGAATTATCTGTTATATTGTTATTTTCATTATACCAATAATAAGCATTTTTATATGTGTTATCAAGATTTCCCAACGTTCTTACAAGAGAAAATCCCATCATAGTTCTAATTTCATTAATGTTCAATACACTATTATATACTCTCAAATCATCTATATTTCCTATAAAACTAGAAATACTGTTATTATTACCAACTGTAAATGTACTTGAAGCATTAAGCGTAACAACCTGTGTATCATTAGCCATGACAAAACCATTTACATAAAGGAACCTTTCATATGTAGCTGCATTCCATGTAACAGATATATGCGTCCATGTATTTAAATAAGTATTTTTCCATATTTTTGGAGAATATAAGTTATAACCTACGAAACCAAAGTTAAAATACATGAAATCGCTATCTATAGATGTTAATTCTACAAATGCGGCCTGTAATGATGTAGTTGATGATCCTTTAGAAACTATCCATCGTGTAGTCGTATCAAGTAATGTAGGTCTGATCCAAAAAGATATTGTAAAGGCCGTATTTGTAAATAGAATACTTGTATTACGTAAATAGCTTGTATTATTAGAAATTGTTGTAAATAAACTTCCTGTACCACGTATGTAATTACTAGAATCAAAACCATATGATGCATTTGATATCAATGTATTATTATTACCAGAACTATCTAAAAACATATTGTTTGAACTAATGTCAAATTTATACCATGCTACCATATTTGACGATGAAACAGTTGGGTATAAACTTGATTTGTTTGTAAATAAGGAACTATTTTCGTTATATTTATTTGGTATACCAAATATTCTAAATTGTGCAAAATTTAACCAATTTTCATTACCAAATAATTTATTTATTACAATTGCAATGTATTTAAAATATCTGTTGGAACTAATTGTACGAACATGAGTATAGTTTATATAGGTAATTGTTGTGACACTATTATCATGTAACAATGTCCAAGATATACCATCGTTTGACGCATATAGCTTATATCTTCCAGGAGACCTATTTGGATATGTGATATTTTGTAAAATTTCTATTCTGGTAGGTATAATTGGATTTGGCATTTGTAAATATACCCATTCTCCATAATATGATCCATCAAGAGTGCTATTATATGTTGGAAATGAATAAAATCCAGTTCCTATATTATATGTATTACTTGAAAAATATGCAATATTATTTTCATTTGCATAATTGAATAATCCTGTTATTGGATATGATATTATATTACTTTGATATACGGATGAAGATACAGTTGTATATTGTCCAAGTCCGTGTGTATATTTATTTGTATTTGATGATATAGTTGAATACCACGTTGGTAATGTTGTATTTTCTGTAGAAATATAGCCAAGACTGGAAGGAGGATATTGTAATGAAGGTTTACTGTAATTATATAAATATAATATTTCTGTTGTTGTCAATGTCCTATTATACATTCTTATATCATCAATATTAGCACTTTGTAAGTAATTTGATCCTTCAATATCTTTGCCAATAACCAAATTTGTATTTACGGGAGAATATATTAATCCAGAATATGTATAAATATTAGACGTACCATTAACGTATACATTTAGGGTTTGTGAATTAACATCCAAATATGTAATATTAAATACAATATGTTTCCAAGAATTATCAGCAAAGTTACTGATATTCAATGTATTTACATTTGAATTATTAGTGTATGTTGTGATATATGCACTTGTAGAATTTGCATTATTAATGCCAAATTTAAAACCTCCAAATGGTTCTGTCAAAGTATTCTTGCAAGAAATAATATCTTGGTAAGCCGTATTTATATTAGCTTTAACCCACATACTATATGTAAATGAATAGTCGGGAGCGAAGCTTGTACTATTACTTGATATCATATATTCTGAAGAATTTGTAGAAGAGAAATATGCCGATCCTAAACTTGCCTTAAATGTGCTAATATCATAAGTTACATTATAATTGATTAGATCATTTGCCTTTACTGTATTATCAATGCCTATATTGCTACTAATATCAAAACCATACCATGCATTCATTTGTACAGTATTATAGAAGAAGTTTCCAATAATTGTCATTGATAAATTGCTTGTACCTGCGTCTGTAACTATATTACAAGTAAACGGATCTTCAATGAATTGATACCATACATCAGGGTATAAACTAATATTAGATGTAATATTATTCTGACTATAAAGTGTTGGTTCTATAAATAATCTATTTATTTCATTTGTATAAAACTTAAAATCGGATATAGTACAAGGTGATGCGTCTTCTGATATTGATACAATTATACCAGTATATAAATCACTAACTTCAGCAGCAGTCAATACGCGATTGTATATACGGAAATCATCTATATACCCAGTAAATTTCGTTCCATTATTAGCATCTAACCCAATTTTACTATTTGTTAAAGTAACACTTTGTGGAAAAGGAAATGGATCATTTAAAAATATTCCAATACCAAATGTAATTAACTCTTGATTTACACCATTCATATATATTTTCCAATATCTAGGAGATTTATTTAATACAAAAACATAATGAGCCCATTGACCAATTACAATAGAATTAGCAATAATAGCATTATATTCTGAACCACCATTTATTCCACTTGTTAGTCTTATCCTATTCCCCGGTCCATCTCTAGTTACTCTGATGGAATTAATCCACATACCTGTAGAAAATTCAAATACTGTAGCGTATGGGTTACTATCTTCAAATCTTATCCATAATGCAAATGATAAACCATTATGTTGACCATAATTATAAGAAGGGACTGTAAGATAACTACTTCCGGATATATAAAGTGATTTATTTAGTACAGCATTTGGTATATTAAATGTTGGCGAATTATAAGGAGTAATTGCGCGACCATTACCAGAACTATCAGTATAGTCTCCGTCAAACTTATACCATGCTATCATATCTGCTGTAGATGTAGTTACTGTCTTGTATTGCCTTCCAATGCTAAATAAAAGCCCTAATGTATTTACATTAGAATAATAGTTATTATAGGCATTAGAAGCATTAAATTGTGATATCAATGTGTTGTTCAAATATGTATATGCATTTATAGTATTGCTATTATTTTTAAAAAGTATATCACAATTATACCATATATTATTATTGATAGACGAAGCCATAGTATAATCCCCAATGTTAACATATATGTAACTATTATTAATGTAAACATTTAACATGTTTGAAGAAACGTTACCAAAATATATCAATTGTGATTTTCGTGTTACATCAGATGAATTAAACATAAAATGCGTATAGAACCCAGTGTTATAATGTACATTGTTAAACAATGTTTGTAAAGCATTGCTATTATTATATAATAAACAAGCACTAGCATTCATATTATCACTATTCCAAGTATATGCGTTATTAATCAATCCGTTTGTTGTACTTTGTGAAATTATATGTGTGTATAATTTCAGTTCTGTAATATTTACTTTTTCTGCACCCATATTCTTATTAATACATAACCTGTATATTGAATAAGCTGATTTATTAGAAAGTTGTGAAAACAATTTGGCAACATATCCGCTATAATTTGTAATATTAGATTGTTTATCAATCAAAGTCCATGCAAAATCGCTATTTGCTCCTAATAATACAAAATCAACAGGTTCTCTATTAATAAGTAGAGTAGGAGGAGTTATTGAATATCGTTTTAATATAATTGGATTAGGTAATTGTATCTGTAACCATTCGCCATAATATATATTAGAACCATTATATACAGTATATTCATCTCCAATATACATTCCATTACTAGTATATTTAGATCCGAACGATGTCCAAGTATTACTACTTTTATCAAATGCGTAATCACCCAAATAATCTGCAGCAGAAGAAACTGTAGCAATATATATACCTGGTGTATAATTTGTTTCTAATTTTGTAGAAACAGATACGTTTGAAGTAGAACCTGTTATTTTACTTCCATATGGCGTCCCTATACTAAAGAAGGATTCGGGTGGAAATTCGTTATAATTATCAGTTATAACCATATTGTATTTGATAGTATTCTTGAAATTATAATCTTTTACAATTATATTTGAATACGGGTCTTCGTTAAACTTGAGCCAAATATCAGGATCTTGTCTGAAAACTTCCGACTTGTAAAGAGAATATATTTGAGATTTTACCATAGATTGTGTATATATACGGAGATCCTGTAAATAGAATATTGCCATATTAGTCAATAAGTCATCATTAGCACCTTTACCTATATAAAATACCATATTAGATGTATCTGCATTTTGGTATAAATCATTATAGATATTAGAAGTTGATTGAGCAACTATATTATTATTAATATATAATGTGAGATCAAACATACCAGCATTATGTGCGAATACACTTTGACAAACAAGCCATGTATTATTGTTTATCGGTGTTTGTACACTTGTAGCGCCTACAATAACATTTAATATGCTGTTTTGAACATATATTCTAAAAAGATTTGAATTATAATTTGCAAAATAGATTATCTGGGATGTTTTAGAAACATCAGTTGTTCTAAATATGAAATGGCATGTGAAACCATAATTATCGTGAACTTCGTTAAATAGGCTCTGTATATTTGAAGAAATATCATATGATAAGTAAGAAGTGTCATTGGTAGTTTCGTTACTTGACCACGAATATACATTATTATATGATGCATACGATAATGTACTATAACCAACGTCATGTATAATATTGCTATTGTTATTTACTATATTCAAATTATATTTGACACTTCTTGTATTATTATCATATAATATTGTATTGTTCAATGGATCATCGTTAAATTGATACCATATAATGATAGATGGATCAGATGTCATATCAGTATATTGAATAGGAACATCATAAGTAACTTGTATATTGTTACTACTTTGTACATAATATTTCGGCAATAAATATTTGTCATGTCTATTAGCAAATGGTCTTAAATAGCGCAAAAACATTCTATAATATCCTTTATTTAGCCAAATGAACTTGTCTGTAATCAATGAGTTATTTATAGTATTTGCTCCAAAGCCGTTATAATAGTTGGCTACATTGATATATTTGATATCATCTGTATCTATAAAAAGTCCTATTGATAAATCAGCCGAAATTTCATTATGGATATCTAAGGCAAATAAATAATACCCGTCATTTAAATGTATGTTTGCGTATATTTCGGTTAATACTGATGAAATATCATTTGTAGATAAATTATTTATTAGTAAATTACTGTCGCCAAAATACGTATGATTTACATTAAATATATCATTTGCCATTATATTTGAACTGATCATATAAGCATATTGTTGATTGATGTGTGCATTTGAGATAGCTGATGTAAATTGCGAAGCATTTGATGAATTCATAGTAATAATATCAGGAAAATCAGATGTATCTCCTAAGTATAACTCGGGATTGCTGCTGTAATATGTATTTGTGAATACAAAACCTTGAGTATAATTTGAAGAATGTAAATAAGAGTCGAGAGGATTATATGCTCCAATTATCAATTGTGATTTTATATTATTGAAAACATTACTGCTATATGACTGTTTAGTATAAACTATTGGACATATTATATTGTTAATAAATAACTCTATTACCTCATCGCGGGCAATAATATCTACTTTATACCAAGTGAAGGGATATATTTTACTACTAGTATAAATAGATCTATTATTATTACCACAACTTATATCAATGTGCATAATGCCATATATTATTCTTATATTAATAAAACCTTCATTATCATCACCTAGATAAAATATAGGCACATTTGTTATATTGTTGGTATGAAATGAGAAATTCATTACAAAACCAAAGTTATTCAAAGCTTTAACTAAAAGTTCTATATCATATTGATTATTGTTATAAATATATCTATTTACCGTTGATAAAAACGTAGAACTATCCCCAGTAGGGTAAATTGAGAATATACTATCAGATGTAAAGTTATCAATTGAATTATAGAGATTTGCAATATTTGAATTATTGTTACGCAATATAAAGTTATCAGATGTAGTATAATTTATTATTTTTTTATCACTAAAATTGAGTTGTAATATTTGTGCGGAACGCGTAATATTGATATCATCGTATTCGTTTGGTATAGTAATAGGTATGTCATTGCCGTTATCAATATAGTTTATAATAGTGTTTGAATAGCCAGCTTTTTCTGGTGAGTATAAACGAATATCCTGTATTTTCAGAATGTTGTTTTGTATTTGATAAGACGATTTTGAAAGGGATGGTGTGTTAAGTGGGAAATAGCTACCGATATACATATTATTTTTCATATTATTTTGTATGAAATCATTTGCGTACGGGATAATTAAATTAGTAGATGAATATGATGAAGTGAAAGATTGCCTATTATATAATTGTCCTTGAATATCTGATAATGAGTTTGTGAATATTTTAAATTCTGAAACATATAGAGCGCCAATGTTGTTAGGCGCGCCTATTTTATTTATATAATTTTCAGATGAAAGCGATATAGTATTGTAATAGATTGGTTGATCATTGTTTAATTTGATGAAACTAATATTTGATGTAATATTCCATATCATATGGTTCCAAATATTATTTTTGATGGATGTTATGAGAGGATATGAATTGTTAATTTGGAAAAGTAAAACGTTACTTGATTTCATATTATAAACATCAAACTTTGATGTATATAATGTTACTATGTCATTTGAAAGTAATTCTTTACTATAAATACGGAAATCATCAAATCTACCTGTAAAATACCCATCATTATTACCTCCCCATAAATGAAGTTTTTTGGCCTGACTAGTCCAAGTTGATGTTGTATCGATAACAGTTACAAACTTGCCATCTTTGTAAATAATTAATGATACATAATTATTTATCTTTTTGAATATAAATGTATAATGATGCCATAGATTATCAATATTAATGCTATTTTCAATAACAATATTAGTTCCAAACCCAGATACTGTAAATTTATTTTTACCATTTCGCTGAATTGTAACTAAACCATATGTAAAATATTCGGTAGTATCATATGGTGATAAAATTTTAGCCCAGAAAGCGATTGAAAAGCTATCTGTCAAAATACTGATAGTATTTGGTGTATAATATGTACTGTAAGTATTAATATTAGCAGAAGAATTTCCTATTATCTTGTCTGACGTTATATATGATATAGCTTTACCAAATATTAGGTTCAAATTGTATCCAGTACCCATAGAACCATAATTCATAAACGTGTTATTATTATCAAATTTATACCAGATAATTAAATTACTTGTGGTATTATTTAGATAAGATGCATCATTTAGAATGTAATAATCCATATTGATAGTTGTTTTTGGTGCTGTAAAATTAAAAATAGTACCATTAAAATTACTATTTACATTAAACCATGTTGAAATTGTAAGATTACTATATGAATTCCAATTATCATCATTGATAGATACAAAATTGTTACTTTGTAATAACATACTGTATTTATTATCATAATAAGTATAAAGCATATTGCTAGCAGTATCTAATTGGATATTAGATGTACTTACTGATGCATTAATAACATCACTAACTGCTGAAGTTGCATCACTTTCATATAATGTACTTATTTCACTTGTAGTAAGTACACGATTATATATCCGGACATCATCTAATCTTGTATTATTAACCAAGTAATATTGTATTCCACCTTCATTTGCTCCTCCTCCAATTCTTAAATTTGTACAATTGAATACTATTCCACCCCAATTAGTTTTAGAAGCTATTTGTATATTGTTAATATATAAATACATTGTACTTCCACTAAATGTAAATACTATATGCATCCAATCATTGATATATGGTGATATTGTACTATATGGTATATCCCATGTACTCCATGCACTTGCACCGAACCACCAAGACAAATCACCTGTAGACGGAACTATATATATCATCCATCCAGTTCCATTGGACCTTGCCGATAATAAGGTTTGATGATTGCTATATATACTATATCCTTTTATCCATAGTGAAACTGTCATTGATGTAGGTGTCCAGAAAGAATTATTTGTAACACCATTAACTACTGGATTATCAAATTGTATACATGTTGAACCATTAAAAATCAAAGAAGAGGTTCCCTTTTTTTTATTTACTGTATCATATGTAAATGACCCATTTTCTGTTTTTGTTCCTGAAAATTTCACAGCACTATCATTTGTATTTTCATCAAATTTGCACCATAATAAAGCATCTGTAGTATCATTAAAAAATGTAGGTGGTTGTGTTGTTGTGACAAGACTTTCTCCATTATACACTTTAGTAACCTCTGCGGCTGTGATTGCTCGATTGTATATGCGGAAATCGTCAATGTATCCTTTGAAAGTTAAATCAATTGAACCATACCAATTAGATTTTCCAATGTAACAATTTACCAATGATACATTATTTGGAAATATTGAAGTCCCATTTGATGTATTAGGTGTTTTCAAAATACCATCCACATATAAATTCCAAACAATAGGAGATTTTTGTATAGTCCAACATACATGCATCCATTTATTGTTTATAATAACATCATTAAATATTTTGTTGACACTAGTTGAATTGTTAAAAATATGAATAGATAAATTATTTGTTTCAAGATATCTACTTAATATTATATTATTACTGGGATTACTATTACCAAAATCAATGATTCTTTCATAATATCTATTTTCTGTAAAATAGACCCATGCTGAAAAAGTTATTCCATCAAATAAACCAAAATTGGTAGGAGGAATCGTAAGATATTGATCGTTACCGTTGAAATATATTGATTTTGTTCCATATTTGACAATCGTGCTATCAAATGTTGGATTATTATACTGTGTCACAGTAAGATTATTAACAGAACCATCAATTAAATCCCCGTCAAACTTCAAATATAATAATAAATCAGTGTCAATAACGTTACTTGTCACAGTATTATCATAGAATAGTTGTCTTTTAAATTCATAATGTAAAAGATTGCTATTTTGATAATTTTGAATAGAACTATAATCAATAACACTTGGTATGACAGGGTTTGTTAATATTCTAAAATCAGTTATATGAAATGATCCTTTATTTGATGTTGAACCCATTTGATTAATATATTCAAAAGACGACAATGATTGTTTTTCAATATATGCAAAATTATTATTTGTTTTTATGAATGGTTTGGTATTTAAACTATTCTTAACGTTCCATACAATATCATTCCACTCATTACTAATTAATTTAGACTGGTGTATTATATTATTATTAACCTGGAACGCTATATTTGAAGTATTAACAAAAATCCTCATATTTTTTGAATTTGTCGAATTATTTAAAAATATAGAATGTGAATATCCTGCTGCTACATGTGTAATACCTGATAATAAATTGGATCCATCTAAATCATTGACAATTTGCGGTGTAGTTATATAAATTGAAGTAAAAGCAAAATCTAATTTAAAAGAATAAGACCTATTACCTAATCCTGTATTGCCAAATGTATATGTTTGATTTAAGGAAATATTAGTGCTTGAATTGTTAGACAAAGCATATGTTGTTTGCGCTACAGGATTTCCACCTGCATATGATATAACGCCGGCATTTGCAGATGTTGGCGTTCCATCTTTCCATCCAAATCTATATGCAGATGAAACAAAAATATCAGAGCCTTCTACTACATCAAAATTATATGAATTAATACCTGCTGTAGAAACATATCTTGCAGTTCCTATGCCTCTAACTACATAGTTAGTACTTCCGACATCTTCTAATATCAAAGGAGTAATATATTTATTAATGCTCCCTACATATAAACTCCATGAATTAAGAGACATTCCAATAGTAACATTTAAATTTATTAAATTTACAAATGTCGTTGCTACAGTATCAATTGATCCTCTGTTTAAAAGACCATTATCAAATGACATTTTTTCATCACTTGCTGAACTTACCATATTTACCATATTTGAAATACCTAATTGTCCAATTCTATTTTCACCACATGAATAAACAATACCAGAATTATGTAAGAATATAGAATGATTTTCACCTGTAGTAATTTGTTTTATATTAGAAATATATGGGGCTTTTACAATATTATATTGATCTACAGTGTTACCTATACCAAGTTGTCCAAATTTATTGTAGCCGCAGCAATAAACGTCTCCTGATACATGTAAAAACATACTAAAATCATTTTTTGAAGATATCTGTGTAATACCTGATAATAAACCTATTCCATTCAATCCTTTAACGATTTGCAATGTATTACAATTTGAAGAAACTAAATTTCCAATACCTAACTGCCCATATTTATTATCACCACACGAATAAACAAGACCCGAATTATGTAAAAATATACTATGGTTTTTTCCAGCTTCAATTTGAGTAATTCCAGATATATTGTCATAACCACCAACGTCTAATACTTTTTTTAATGTTATGTATTGTAGTATATAAGTATTTAATCCTAATTGCCCCAAAGAGTTATTACCACATGCATAAACATCACCTGATGAATGTAAGAATAAAGAATGGTTTTCACCAGAAGAAACTTTGCTAACCCCAGTCATTATACCATTACCATTAGCACCTAATACGTAATTTAAAACATTCTGATTTAATGTGTTTCCTATACCTAATTGTCCATAGTAATTAAACCCACAAGAATAAACTATACCAGAATTATGTAAGAATAAGGAATTACTACTTCCTGCAGAAACTTGTACTATACCATTTACAAGACCATCACCGTCAAAGCCTAATACTGGCAGCGGCGTTATATATTGTATATTGTTATTTAATCCTAATTGCCCATATATATTGTTACCAAACGAATACACATTGCCAGACTTATGTAATAATAATGTATAATTTTTTCCACATGATGCTTGTATTATATCAGATGTGAAATCTTTACCGTATACGCCTAATACTTTTGTGATAGTATTCTTAAAATTTAAACTATTTATACCAAGTTGTCCGTTTGAATTATTACCACAAGCAAAAACATAATTTGCACTAGATACATTATTAGCTATATCATTTTCAAAATCTACAATGGTATCATTATGCACTAAATTGGATGTTTTAAATCTGCAACTAATTGTCAAATCATTAAATATACTCCAATCATTTGATGGAATATATGCATAGTTATTCGTTTTTAATAATAAACAATCAATATCATTTTGAATGTCGTATAAACCTCCATTATTAATCAAAGTTCTATTATTTGATGAACTATCAAATGTTAGTGAATTAGAAGATGAAAATTTATATGACACATAATCATATAAACTGTTGTGAACATTTGCATTATCGTTAAATATTGGTATTTGTATATTTGATGTTTGCGCATTATTATAAATGTTTTCTATGAGAGATTGTGTCAAATAATTGCTAGTAATTCTAAAATCAGATAGATAAATATCACCTACATTATTATACGAACCCAATTTATTCAAAAATAGTCCATTTTGTATTTTGCTAATACTATAATAATAAGTATTGTTATTTACATTAATAAAACAATTATCAGAAGATCTATTGGTAATATTCCACATAAAATAGTTCCAGTCATAATTGATAGGTGTTTTATATATAGGTATATTATCAATCTGGAAGCAAATATCTGTATCATTTGCCTTCACATTAATTACATTACTACTGTTTATAGTATATCTAATTATAATTATACCTGACCCTCCATTTGCGCCTCCATAAATGTCTGGACCATCACCACCACCTCCTGCACCAAAACCATCTAGACCATTAGTTGGCGCAAGCCAATCTGTCCCACTTCGTCCACCACCACCTAATCCACCATCGTTAAAGAATGTACATCCACCATTATTTCCATTACCACCACCGCCACCACCTGCATAATAAATATTTTCTCCTGTAATATCACATACTCTACCAATACCACCAACACCATTTGCGTTATTTTCTTTTGCTGCAAGTTTGTTAATTACATCTATGCCAATATTTCCTGCACCACCGCCACCACCACCTAAATTTGGAGCTATATTACCAGATCCTCCTCTATAGCCAAAACATACACTATTGTCATATGACGGATTATTACCTTCGATATTATTAATTACATTAACATTAGAACCTTTAACAATATTATTGCTGCTTAATAAACCTCCGTATGCAAAAAGTTGACCACCATTACCACCTCCACTACCACCCGGTAAAGGTTTTTGTGTAGAAGGATTTGCACTACTTGTATTGCCTCCTAAACCACCTCCACCACCATCTGCTTTATAAAATGATAGATTTGAAGACTTAATAATCTCACTAGAATTGCCATTTTTTCCACGTTTTAGAATTACATCTGTAACAACACCAGCTGTAGCAGATCCGGCACCACCCGATCCTACTTTGAATGTGTATTCGCCTGCTGTGAATTGTATATTCTTGTCATAAATCATCGCACCTGCACCACCACCACCGCCATATGTTCTTGCACCACCACCGCCGCCACCAATAATCAATACATCGCAAGTTAAATCTTTTGGAAATGTAACAGAATATGAATTTGACGTATCCGTAAATACCATATAATATTGATTTTCACCTAAATAAATTGGTTGAACATTTGAAGTTATAGGATGTGATAATCCAGAAAGTGAAAATTCAAATAAAGTATCACCTGCAACCAAATTAGATGTTTTATACATACCTGAAACTGTAATATCACTGTATGATGCCCAATTTTCAGATGGTAGTGATATTTCACCACCATTAGTTAATAATAAAGCATTTTTGTCACCTTCCATTATATATTTGACATCTCCTTTATAATCTTTTAAGTTTTTACCATTTGATGCACTGTTATTCATCAAAGTTTCATGGGATTTGAATTCAAATTGTAAATAATTTTTAATATCAAAACTTATATTTTGTAATATTCCATTGAGATATAAGTTTGCATTTACACTATTGAAATCGTTGAATTTGAATACAAAATTTACCTTGTACCATATATCAGAAAAGATGATATCATTGGTAGTAAATATAGTAATATTTGGAATATTGTCGCTACCAGTTACTAGTTCAAAATAAAGCCTACCTTTAATTATACGTACATATAATAGTGATGCATTTTCATCACCAATGTATAGAATAGGTGTATATGAAATATATTTAGTATTAAATATAAAATGAATGTTAAATCCTTTATGATTTATTATTTTTGCTAAATCATTTATATTACTATTATTCATGTACTGGTAAAATGTAAAATATGGTAAATCAGAATAATAATTGTGATTACTATTATAATCAGATATTTCGGTATTTATTTTTGTATTATATAGAGATTGTGTAAATAATATAGATTTATTAAGAATATAATTATCATCTTTCAAGTTTAATGCCATCAACGGTTTATCTTTGAAAGTTACATCATTGTTATAAGTATGTAATTTGAAGCTATTGATAAGATTTGAAGAATTTTGTGTGTCTGGATAATAAGGCATTGCCGAACATATACTTAATATTTCACTATTTTGTAAAGGTTTAGAATATATTCTGAAGTCATTGATGAAACCATTCATATTGTTTTTACCATTTGCAGACCCAATAGTTAATGATGAATATGAAGATGAAATATATATAGAAGTGAATTCTTTAGAATAAACAAGAGTATCATTTATATAAATATACCATGATGATGAAAATCTATCAGATCCTTTTGCGATAACCCATGTAATCGTGTAAAATGTATTATAGAAAATGGGGTAAAAATCCATAGAAGCTTTTTGTACTACATAATTATTATTTGTAATAGAACAAGTAATGACATTATATTCTAAGTATATTTCCATGCTATTTGATGCTTCAATGTTTGTAAAGTATAAAATACTTTGCTTATAATATGAAGTGTCAATACTATTTATAGTGCATGATATTGTTATGCCTTCTAAACCATTTATAGATTGTGGTAAATCTAGCCTTGTATATGCGTCAAAATTGATATTTGACATATTCGCAGTGTAATAAGTAGATCCATCCAAAATAGCAGAATATATACCAGACTTTTTGTTTGCAGTAAACTCGAGAGATGGAATATGAACAGTATATTTAGATATTTGTTTGTTCATAATAGCTTCATTGTATAAATCATTTATTTGATTTATATCAAGAACTTTGCTATAAATTCTAAAATCGCGAATATAACCTTTAAAATCGGCATCCCCTCCTCCCCAATTAGATTTACCAATATAGCAGTTATTTAATATTACATTATTAGGCCATATTGATGCGCTACTATTAATAAGAACATTATCAATATATATATTCCAAATAACTGGTGATTTATTTACTGTCCAACATATATGCATCCATTTATTATTTACAATTTTATTCTGAAAAATTAAATAATTTTGAGAAGCACCATTAAATATATTAAAGATTAAATTATTTGTTGCACCATCTCTGTATATTATAATATTATTATTAGATGCACCATTGCCAAAATCTATTACTCTTTCAAAATTTCTATTCTCAGTGAAATAAACCCATACAGAAAATGTCAATCCATTAAATAGTCCAAAGTTTGTTGGTGGTATTGTGAGATATTGAGAATTGCCATTAAAATATATAGAATAATAATTGAAAATTGTGCTAAAAGTAGGCGAATTATATGCAGTTGCATTTCTGTAATTTCCAGAACTATCAATTAAACTATTGTCAAATTTAAACCAAACAAACAAATCAGCCGGTATATCGCTTAAAATAGAAATGTCATTTGAAATATATTGTGAATTCATTGTAAGATTGTATCTTGAATTATCAATGGTATTTACTAATTGACCATCAAAGTTATACCATACAATCATATCATTTTTATGTGCTTCATATGTTGAATATACGGGGTAATTAATACCAATATTGGATAGTATTTGTTCTATATTGAGTGATACATTATATATACGGAAGTCATCTAATAGACCATAAAATTTGCTGCCAAATGTATTATTAACAAAATCTGTATCAGGAACATAATAAGCATTTATAATAGTAGAATAACAGACACCATTAATCCAAATATTCCAAATTGCATTATCAATTATTTGTTCGTCATTCTTTAGTATATTCCATGATATATTATAAAATAAATTGGTTTTTATAATGAATGGTAACGTATAATTAAATACTTTGGATGACGAATGTCTAACACTAAATAGTATATTATTATAACTTATAAAAACTTCAATATTTGCAGTATCATCGCTATTTGCAAATGAAAATATTTTTCTATTTGATGTTAAAATTGAATTGTCTAAGCAATTAAACCAGAATGATATTGTACACCCAGCAGAAGCGGTAGACCCCAAAATATCAAACATATTCATAGTATTACGTATTTCATAAACATTATTATATAGATACAATGATGTCACCCCATACATTTTTGTGCTACTATAACGTTCATCTCCTGTAACTAAGTATAGATTGCTTGCATACACGTTATTATAAGATTTCAAAGAATTATCAAATTTAAACCAATATAATAAATTATCGATATGATTTGGAGAATACACAGGGTATTCGAATATTTTACCATCATAAACACTATAAAGTGACACATTTGAAGTCATTATATTTGTATAATTCTTATTGTCTGCGAAGGTCATATTAAATATAGGTTCAACGACTATTATATTTGAAGTGTAAATCGTATTTGTAAATAGACGTGTATTAACTTTGCCATCAGTAGATATTGTAAGATTAGATGCTGATTGTTCTGTTAAGAAATTTGATATATTTAAAGAATAATTACCAAGCATACTTTCAATAGAGGTAGCATAAATATTTGAAATATTCATATTAAAACCATCTTGTAACAATTGAAACGGGACATTGTTATCAAGAAATTGCAACGTATTTTTTGAAAGCGTAGAAGTGTCATTTGTTACATAACTAGTAATATTTCCTTCTGTATCTGTTACAAGAGCGATATTAGGTTCTAAGTTTTGATAGATAATAGAATTCAATGAAATTAGGTCTTGACTTATAATATCATTTTTAGTTTTTGTGTAATTTGACCACGTATTGGTTAGATTTTCAAGTTGGTCATAAAACGTTTTTTTAACAGGCTCTGAATTGATAATAGCATTAGATGATGTTGAATTCAAGTATGTAGTTAGCTGTTGATTAGGAATATCATTATCAGTATTCATAGTGAGATCAATATCTTCTACTCTCAGAGATCCTACAATAACGCGATGTGGAATTGCAAGATTACTAGCAAATACATTATTAACAATATATTGATTATTTACGGCTGGATTAATTTCATCTAATGTCATGTTTTGTATTCTGCTCGAAATCATATCATAGTCAGTATTAATTCTATCATTAATAAAATCAGAAGCTGTCATCATATTTAAAGTGCTAGTAGCTGCCGTGTTATTCCAGAAGGATCGAAGTTGGTTTGAAGATAATGAGAAATTGTTTGTATTGATAGTTTTTACATTTGTAAAATAATCATCCATATTATTAGTACTTTTTGATAGATATGTAGATAGATTATTTGATGTAATGTTATAAATATAATTTTGAATATAAGCTGATGTAGTAACATTGTAAGAGCTGTATAAATTGCATGTAAAAATATGGGTAGATGTCAAAATATTGGATGTGGAAATAATATTACTAGCAACTTCATTTGAAGTAAATTTATTTATAGCAACAAGATTATTGGATGTATTTCGAAGGTTAAGAATAAAATTGTTAGAATTAAGTTGTAAATAATTTGAATTTAAATTTTGGATAATAAATGTATTAACATTGGTTGCTGTTGAAGAAAAGTATACTCTTGATTCTAAATTATTTACACAATCATTGGAAGTATTCTTAAGATATAAGTTAAGGTTCGATGAAATACTAATTTGGTCTTTGATTATGTTTGATGTTATGGAAAATGCCATATTGCGAACATTATTAGATAATGATGTAAATGATTGACTATTAAATATGGTATTTGTATAACTTTTGTTATATAATTCTTCTATTTGTTTGGTGTCTAATACACTATTATATATTCTAAAGTTATCAATTAATGAACCATTTGATAAAATACAGTTTATTGTTGGATCACTAGAACAACCTATACGTACTGTTCTGTCATTAAATGTATTTATTACATAATTTGTAATATCACCGGATGATAATAATATTCCATTTACATATATTTTTGCTACACTAATACCATTAACTGTATTTGACAAAGTTACTGCTATATGTTTCCATTTACTATCAGCGATAATATTAGTGGTATGAATACCTTGCCAATTAGCATTTGCCCCAAATGACCATTGCAAACCACTGGGGGCAACACCATCATTAGATGGTAAAACATAAATATTCCAACCACTAAAACCAGTAGAACCATCCCATCTTCTAATACTAGCAATAACTTGATGTACAGATAAAGGATTTATTTTAACCCAGCAAGTAATTGTCAAAGGGTTTGTAGTATAGAACGCTGTCATTACTGAACTGTTAATTATTTCTAGATAACTTGTACCAGTAAATTGCAGACATCCTGTACCTATAATACTACTAGTGTTGTTAAAAGTACAATTATTCACATTTGTTAAATTCTTATTATTTTGCGAACTATCAAGCAACATATTTGTACTATTATCATTGAAATCGTATGAAACAATAGATCCTTCATCATTTGGAAAATATAAATATCTAATATTTTTTAATGTAAGAATATTATTATAAATTTGAAAATGATCTATTTTAGAACCATTAGAAAGATATGGAATTATTGCAGATGCAATACCATATAATTCCCATTCTGCAAAATTCATATTATTAAAAGATAAGCCACATAGTTGATTAACCACTAATACATAATATCTAAAAGAAACAGAATTACTAAAAGTAAAAACTTGAGAAGTATAATTTGTAGCCAAAATATTATTATCATAAATTAATGTCCAATTGGAATATGAAGGAGTGTTGTAAATTGTGCTATCGTTTGTAGCATATATTCTAAATAATCCAGGTGCTCTAGCACCTAGACCTGGTCTGATCCAAAATTTAACTTGAATTAATGTAATTGCTGTATTTACATCTATCATAATCCATTCTCCTGGATACGAAGGAAAATATGTATTTTTAGCAAAACCAGTTGTTGAATCGTATGATAGCTCGATTGTGTGATAACTTTCTGCTCCTTCATCTCCTGTATTACCGTTGAACAATGCTGTTGTAGGTCCAAATCTCTGTGAGCTTGCCTTAACACTATATGTACCTTGCGGATATTTTGTTACATTATATATTGGAATATCATTTCCTATTCGTAATACATTTGATATATTATTAATATAATTGCGAGTATATGAACCATATAAATAACCATTTACATATACTTGTATAGTATTACTGGCTTTATTAATACAAATAACAAAATGTGTCCATACTGATGTAAATCCAGAATATAAATTAACATTTTCACCGACCCATACTGAATTATTACCTGTAATGATTTGTAAATTATTATTATTTACATAAATTACCCATCCTTTTGCAGAATTCAAATCTCTACAAGAAGCAATTGTTTGTATGCTAGAAGATGGTTGTATTTTGCACCAAAATGCTATAGACAAATTATCTGATGAAAAATTACCATTATTTGCTATTTCAAAATAGCTATTTCCATTGAATAAAGCAGACGATTTACCTATTATTTTATCTGAAATATCATATGACATATTGTAATTAGTCAAATTATAATTGTTACCAGTTAAATCATTTGCGTTGCTATCAAAATTGTAATTTGCAATCAATGAAGTTTTAAGAAGATTTAAATAAACTCCCTCTTCTGAAATATTGTCATATAAAAACCAATTATTGATATCCCAATAACCGCCCCACAGATCTCCAGAACCTATTGCATTTACATGTATGGCATAATAACGATAATAATTTGAAGAATTAATAATAAAACTTCTATTTACCGTATAACCGATTTGATTAGTTTGTGCGTCAATTTCAACCCATCCGTATGCAGATCCAGTATTTAAAGAACCATTATTTACTCCATTATTATTCCAGCAATTATTATTGTTAGTTGCATATATTTTCCAATTTTTTGGTAATCTATTATTTCTAGGTGGATTATAATAATCGTAACCAGGTTGTATTGAATATTTTTTAATAAAAATTTCTTGACCCATGTCAATTGCTAAATATGTTCCCTTATAGTTTGTGTCATTGCCAAACGAAACTCCAGTAATATTTAGAGAACCTGTTCCGCTAAAACAATTTGTACTAACATATCTTGAAGATGAATTATCAAATGCTTGCCATGCAATAAATGCATCGTAATTATTATAAGAACATGCTCTATATGTAATACCAGTATTACTATCTAAAGTAATAAAATTTGTCATATTTATGCGTGGATACAATAACGACATTGGATAGGTTTTGATGGTATCAAGAGTAAAATTCATATTGCTCGCATTGTATCTAGAAATTTCCATACCCAAATTAGTCAAAATGTTGCTATTTATTTTTTCAGTATAATACAATGTATCATATTTACCCAATGTATTATTACTTGTTACACTAAAAGTAGCCAAATCATATTTAGTAATATTTACTAAATTTGTCAAATTATTAATTAAATTATTACAAGAATTAGTAAGATATTTTGACATATTATTTGAACTATTCAACATATAATTTGATAGATTTTGATTGGATGAATAGAGTATATTACCTGTACGTGCACTTGTGTAATATAAATTGCTTCCTTCAGGTAAATGGCTAGTTTTTCTATCAACAAAATTAATATTAGATACTGCTTTAGAATTGCCAATTAAATACGTACTTCTAGCTATTCCATTTACATCTAAATGATATAATGGTGTTTCTGTATTAATACCGTTCAAACCATTTTTATTTATTACCATAGCCATAGTTGTATCGTCAAATGCCTCAAAAACGTTACAATCCGCATATTTTTGAACAACCTTTAGAGCAGGCCCTGGTGAAGAACTATTAATTATCATATTTTCAGTTTGATATACATTTGTTGAAAACATTGTAGAGAAAGTAGATACAGTAGATACTTTCTTGATAGAATAACGTATAATTACTATACCAGAACCACCTGCTCCAGAAACCATATCACCAAGTCCATTTCCTCCTCCTCCACCACCAGCGCCACCTCCGCCACCTAATCCATTTATTCCTGATTTTCCAGCAACATTATAACCTCCATCTCCTCCTCCTCCATTGCCTCCAACTCCATATGGTGTTGGAATAGACGCATATGAAACACCTCCACCACCACCAGCATAATATATATATGATGTGTCATTTGTAATATTATTAGATAAACCATTTCCTCCTCTACCTGCTTTTGTCGATGTAGCATTTTCTCCTACTTCTCCTGCTCCACCACCACCACTACCAATAAAATATGAGCCTAAACCCCGACCTCCATTATTTCCTTGTCCAGGAGTACCTTTTCCACTTACTGATGCAGATTCTATTGTTCCAAATGCTCCTCCTCCACTTCCTACACCTGATTGTAAAGCATTTCCTGTAGAAGCAGTATGACCACCACCACCTCCTCCTCCAAACATTTTAATTTCTGTAAAACCTATATTATCAGACTTCTTCAAACTACTAAATCCTCCCTCTCCTCCTTTACCAAAAGTAGTAATCAATCCAGCACCACCTGCTCCTACTATCACATCATATTTACCACTTGGCATTAATATTTTTTTTGAATAATAATATCCACCTCCACCACCACCTCCACCATGATTTCTACCCCCTCCACCTCCTCCGCCAACTACCAATATATCACATTCAGTGTCTTCACTGAATGTTATAGAATTTGGTCCTGTAGTTGATGTAAATGAAAAATAGTAATCATTATTAGAAATAAATGTAGGGGTTTGATCAACATTATTTACTTTTATAATTGGTTCTATTATATTTGCAACGGCGTAGTTACTGACGTAATCAGATATTTTAAGGTTATTTACTGTAAGAGTTCCGTTTACATTTAATGAGCTATTATATGTATTATCAATAATACATTTATTGCTAGTTATATCAGAATAAGTAACAATGTTGCTATTAATCAATATAGAAGTATATAAGTCAGATCCTGTAGCAATTTGTGTTATATTAGAGTTTACTAATGTCAATGGATAAAGTCTAACATCACCTATAAAATATGATGGTGTGTTAGTCATTGAGCGCCCTATAGAAAATGTAAGATTGTCACGGTTTGTATTATAAAATAGATTGTTATATGAATTAATAAATGTATTATTTGCAACAAGTGCTTGATTTGCAAAGATACTAAGTGAAAATGTATTTGCATTTCTGGTAAATACAAGATCCAAAACATACCAAACTCCACTATTTAAAGGAGCATATACAGACGAATTACCTATCTTAAAATATAAATAACCACTATCTACATATATACGTAATAAATAACCAAATTTATTAAATATTGTCATAATATCAGACGAAATTACCATATTTGCTGATTTGAATACAAAATGAATACTAAGGTTATTGTTATGTATATAGCTCAATAATTGTTGTATCGTGTAATTATCAGAATTCATAAGAAATGAAGTATTATTATTCCATAAATAATATGTTTTATAAATATACGGTTGATTAGAAATACTTTTAACTAACTCGTTTTTACTATATCCATATAATTTCCATTCACTTATAGAAACAACATTGCCGTATGTTGAATCACCGCTAATATTTGCATTTATACATATGCGGTAATATGAATATTTTGAAGTATTATTGGAAAGATCAAAAACTTTAGCTACACCAGTATATCCCCACCCAGTAATATTAACATAAGTATTTATCAAGGTCCATACAGTACCATCATTTGACCCTAATATAATAAAATTCTTAGGACTTCTTTTTTCAATTACAGGTAGTGAAGCATTTACTTGTGATACTAGAGAATACGATGACAATACGATTGCGGTAGGTAATTGTATTTGTAACCATTCACCAGAATATGTATATGATTTATTATAAACCGTAGAAACACTTCCTGTATATACACCTGTATTGTCATTATAACTAAATGCATCAGACATCCAATATTCTTCAACTGTATCTGGTGATTGTTTATCAAATGCGTACTTTACACCATGATTATCATCGCTAGATGTAGATGAACTTACAATATATGTTCCGTTACCGTAACCATATCCCGATAATATAGTTGAACTATTTATTTTTGTACCAGTTGCATTTCCAATACTAGCTGGTGGATATTCGATAGAAGTCTTATTATTCAATGAGTATATAGCCTTTATTTCGTCTTCATTCAAGGCCTTGTTATATATTCTATAGTCATCGTAAAATGCAGGTGGTGACATTGTTCCTCCTGGCTGATTAGCCATTATTCTTAAATCTGCTTGGTTTCCAAAATTAATAGAAGATGATGATACTGATAATGTTGACAGTTTTTCAACACCATTCACATATATTTTTATGTATCCGTTTGCTCCAGTTTTACAACTGAAAGCAAAATGATACATTTTATCATAGCTTGCGCCAATTCTTGTAATTCCTAACGTGGAATATGTAACGCTTGCAAAATTGTAAACACTATTCATAAATTGGAAATATAAATGGTGTTCTGCGTTACCATCTGTATTTCCAATATAAGATGTATGAATTATTTTAATATATTGGCTGCCAGATTGAGACCAAAAAGGTATAGTATAACCATTATTACCATATGAAACATTTAAATCTGTAATTTTAAGCCAATAGCAAATTGTCATTTCATTTGAAAATTGAGATGCAATTGTAACAGGATTAAAATTAACAATAGTAGGGGATGAACTCTCGGCTTGTAGTTCTAAACATTTTGTACCTTGTGTAGTATTAGATGTATTTAACAATCGTGATGTAGTTTTTGTATATACAAGGTCCAATGATGTACCATAAGAACTGTAATTTTTATATATATTTTCGTCAAACTTATAGAATGCAATCAGGTTTTTATTTGTATTTTCATTGTAAATGGATTTAACTTCATCTGCAGATATATCTCTGTCAAAAATTCTAATATCATCTATTTTAGAGTTTGGTTTCAATTTATATAAATAAACATCATCTGTCGCTCCAATTATTAAAGGATTATTTCCTTGAGTAAAAGGAGTGTGTGATGTTGTAGATGTATTTAATTCACCATTTAAATATATTTTAACATTTTGTCCATAATTTGTGAAAACACAAGAAATATGCATCCATCTATTCAATGTATCAATATTAGTAACAAGAGCGTGATGTGTATTGCTAAAATGTGCCCAAAACTCAAGTTTATTGTTCGCAGAAGAATATAAAACCCATCCAGTACCAGGATATGATTGTCTTGTAGAAATAATAGCGCTCCACGTGTCATTCAAAGTTGAAGCACCATTAATATATGTTATATAACACCAAAAACATATACTCATAGCTGATTGAGTGAAATAATTAGTTACAAGGGGTGCTATCTGTAAATAGCTTGAACCATTAAATTCAACAGACCCATTACCAGTTATATAGGATGTGTCATTAAATGTACAACCGGTGTTAGTCAATGTATATCCATTATATGAACTATCTTGTATCATATCTGTAGTGTTATTATTAAATTTATACCATACAAGCAAGTTATTATTTGTAGATTTGTAAATATTAGTAATATCATCTTGTGATAATACCTTATTGTAAATTCTCACATCGTCTAGTTTATTACCATTTGCCATATAATAATTTGGTGTTCCCAATTGTGTTCCAATAGATAATGATTGTGAAATTGGTGTATATAAACAAGTAATAGTTGATTTTAATACACCATTTACATAGGTGTAATGAGTTGATGTTGTGCTATTTATTGTTAATACAAAATGAAACCATGAATTAAAAGACGGGTTGCCTGCTGAACTAAATTGAAATATTTGCGATTGTGTATTAGATATGAAAATGGCCAGGGTATTATTATTGAAAACTTGTATTAACCATCCACTTGAACCAGATTGTGTACTTATAATTTGCGAGAAACCATTTCCTGTTATATATGCCCAAAAACAAATACTTATTTGTGGTGGACAAAAGATAAGGGATGATTGTGTTAAATAACTTGAACCATTAAATACAACTGAACCTGTACCAGTTCTATAAGAAGTATTGTTAAAAGTACAACCATTATTTACTAATATATTACCATTACCGGAACTATCTAGTAACATATCATAAGAATTATTATCAAATTTATACCAACATAAAAGATTTGTAGGATCAGTATAGTTATTATTAATAAGGTTATCATAACCATATAAATAACCTACCTCTGTATCATTAAGAAGCCTATTATATATTCTAAAATCATCAATATTGAAACTCTGAGATCCACTAAAGCTTAATGTAGACAGATCACTCTTTGTATAATAGTTACCAGTATACTCGCTTATTTTAACACCATTTAGATATACTTTAATGGTTTGATTACTAGACGATGTATATTTAACAGAAAAACATATATGTTTCCAAGTATTGTCAGCAACATCATCGATAACAAAATTAGTTCCATTTCCATTAGAATTTAGAGTTTGTATGAATAACTTAGAAGTTTGATAAATAAACATTGAAATACCACCATATGGTGCCACATTATTATAGCTTGCATTTATAACACTAACAAAAGTTGTAGGTGAACTAGCTGCAGAAATTTTAAGCCAAAATAGATATGTGAATGAGTTATTTGGAGAATAGAAAGCGGGTATATTTGTAGCAATAATAGAATTATTGTTAGCTATATTAATACTACCAGATCCTCTTTTATATGTCGCGCTATCAAATGTTGCACCTGAATTTACTAATGTAGTATTAAATGGCGAACTATCCAATAACATTGTTGAGGTATCTGTATCAAATTTATACCAAACAATCAAATCTTTATTTTCATTTTCAAAAGATGAATTGATATTTAAAGTAAGATTGATATTATTGTTTATAAAATCGCTAACGTCATTTACATTTGAAGAATTGTTTGGATCTTCATTAAATTGATACCATACACTTGGAAGAACTATAGTATTTGATGATACAAGACCAAGTGAACTCATAGTGGGTTTTAATGTATTAATATAATCAAGATTTCTGATTGTATTCAAGCTATGCATAAAATTATTATTGTTAAAATATAAATTGTTTGCCTCATCAATATCGCTTGTAGTGAGATTATCAATTATTTGATTTGTTAAATTTGATGTAAAACTGATATTTGTTAAAACTAAATTAGAGCTATCATTAACAAAATCATTAATATTTTTCAGACGAACATTCAATATATTATTAATAGACCCAGTTAGAAGATTTGAAGTATCTGAAAATAAAGCTGTTAATATATTTGATGTACTTTCAAGCTCAGTTGAAGTATTTGTAACACTTGTATTTATAAAATTATCCAAATAGTTCTTTAATAAATTGGAAGTATTGATAATACTATCTTCGGATCGTGTAGCCATATCAAGAAGCTTATAATTTGTTTCAACGATAGCGACATCCAATACGTCACTCATCAATTCTTTGAACATATTTGAGGTTTCAAGTATAGCATTATAAACTTGGTCAGCCGTGTTAAGTAATAGATTGCATGTAGATGCTATTTGGACATAAACAATTTCATTAAGTTTCTCGGTCAGTACATTAGAAGTTTCTAATGTCTTTGTAATAATATCATTATAAGAGTTATCCATATAATTCGAAGTATCAATATTTGAAGAAAGTAAAATTGTACCAGTTCTTTCTGATGTATACCATAAATTACTTCCTTCAATTAACATACTAGTATCACGATCGCTAATATTCGCATTATATATAGCTAGCGCATCGCCGATAAATTGCGTACTTCTAAAAGTGCCTATTATATCTAATTTTTCTTCTGGTGTATTTGTATTAATACCTACATTTCCACCATCAATAATCTTCATTGCAATGGTTGCATCATCAATTACCTCGAAAATATCATATATTCCGTTTTGTCTTAATTTAAGTGCAGGTTCTCCATTATCATCAATACCAGATGTTTCTATTACTAGATTACTAGTAAGATATAATAGAGTATCAATAGATGTTACATTCCCTACAACTTTAAGACTGCTTGCATATAAATTACACGATACAGCAATATTATCATTATAAACATCATTTATAATAAATTTGTTGCTTGTTCCGTCGTGAATATAATCAAGTGATTTAGTTGCCAATCTATCATCAAAACGGTCGCTAGTATAATACCTGTTTGTTAATTCTAAAATATCGTCAGTAGTTAAATTTGTTATTCTTTCGTTTATCAAATTACTATTAATATTAAATAATGTGTAAAGCATATTTGATATATTATCGTATTGGTTCATAATAAGATTGGATGTGTCCCATGTATAATTTGATGTATCTTGATTTGAAGACTGAATAATTTGACCTGCTCGTTCCCAAGTAAAGTAAAGATTGCTAGATGACTCTGGAAGATAGGATGTATTAATAGATGATAAATTAACATTATTTATTTCGCTAGCATCGCCTTTAAAAACGGTAGATTGAGTGGGGCCATCAATGTCAACCTCGTATTCTGGTATCTTATTAATACCTAAAACACCTATGAAATTATTTGAAACATCTATAAATTTATTGTATAAACGGACACCTTGATCATTATCATTAAGTGCTGATAATATAAGAGCGTTTGATGTATTTATTTGTTTAATAGACAATGCTACATCTTGTTCAGAATGCGTATCTATCACCATATTTTCAGTTTGATAAGTATAAGTAGCTAATGACGCGATGCTTCCTGTAACAGCCATATTCGATGTATATATACTACCACTAATATTCAAATCCCTCGAATATATATCATTTACAATAAACCGATTACTCGATCCATCATAAAAATCATCAAGTGTTTTAGATTCAAATCTTTCATCAAATCTTTGGTCTGTATAATATAATTTACTTGTTTCAAATATATTATCTGTTGTTAATGCTGTAACAACTTCGCTAACTGTAAAATAAGCTTCAGTTAGTCTTTGTGATATCAAATTTGAAGTATCGCTTGATCTTGATGTAATCAAAGTTGTATCTTCTCCAAACCTGTTTGATATAATATTTGAATACAAATCAAGTCTTTCTGAAATCAAATTTGATGTATCATCTAATCTCAATGAAATTATATTTGAAGTTTCTGTAATCAAAGGTGATATAAGGTTAGAGCATATATCAATAAAATTTGAAGATCTTATATTTGAACTAGTAACAATTTCATCAACTCTATGATGAGTAAAATATAAGTTAGAGCCTTCAATTAATAAAGATGTAGTTCTATCACTCAAATTTATATCATTTATTTGTGAAGCTTCACCTTGTAAATTAAGTGCATTGGCAACACCATAAACATCTAAATCATATTCGGGTGTAGATGTGAATATACCAGTATAAGAATTGCTTGAAATACTCATGGATACATTACTAAAACTAACGACATTTAATACGTCATAAAAATTATTATTTTGACAGATATTAACAGCAACTTCATCGTTGTCATTTGATATTTCCATTTTTTTCATTTGATATAAATTCGTGTTAATAACAGTAGAGTTTCCAATAATATTCAAATTACTATTAACAACCAACTGTTCTATTATATTCAGATCACTATCGTATACATCATTTAATATAAATTTATTACTCGAGCCATCATTAATAAAATCAATATTATTTCTTTGTAAAAACCAATTTTCCCATCTTTCAGAAGTGTAATATAAATTACTACCTTCTGATAGTATCGATGTATTTGCCACTCCAAGAGGCAGATATTTAATTAAATTACATTCACTGTCATAATAGTTTAATTTTAAACCATCGTCGTCGCATGCTATTACTGAATAATTAGAAGTTAATAGTACGTTACTATTTTCCTTGTCAGCTGTAAGTATAATATTCTTCAATGTCAGTCCAGTACTACTATCGCTTTCATTAGAACCAGATGATAATATCGATATACCACCAGTCGATGGATCGGAAGATATAGATATATTTCCAAGCATTATAGTATTACCAGATAAGTAAAGATCTTTCCATAGAAGATTAGAACCGCCTAAATTGAAAAATTCATTAGAGGTTGGTACTATATTACCAGTTACATATACATTATTATTTAATGTTATATTTTCATCTGTAAACGAAGCAGTTCTTATAACATCACCATTTTCGTTTATATCAATGTAAATTGATTTTTCGCTATTTGATGTATCATATTTATATGTAATATAATTACTACTATCATAATTAATATCATTACAGTTATTTGGTGTAAGAACAATATTTGCTTCATCTAATGTAGAAATAAATGCAGCAACAGAAGCTATATTAGACGATTGTACTTTAAATTTTGTCCTTCCATTTACTATAGACATATTGTCCTAATAAAATATAGTATAATAAATTATATAAAAAAAATCCTTCGTTATATTTATGTGGGGTAATTTAAGCATTGTTGATATATTTCCATGTAATTAATGCTATTACTGCACCTATACTTTGTGCTAATACGTATGCAATTAATGTATTAAAATCAATATCACCTTTAAGAAACATCATAAGACTTACTGTAGAATTAAAATGACCTCCTGATATTTTACCAAACATATAGATTGCGGCCAACAAGCCAATTGCAACTGGGATAGGATCTGACGCTTGTAAAATACATGTAAAAAATACAAATGTCCCTATACATTCTGCTAATAATGAAATTATCATATTATCTATTATTTATAAATATAAAAAAAACTAATAAAAATATGTTTAATTATTTTTAATTATTTTTACTAATTTCGTAAAAAATAAACATTCCAGACATTCCAGATTTTGCCGTTTTTTTTCAAAATTCAAATTCCTTGCGTTCTGCGGGTTCTGCAGAAGTTTCAAGAAGTACAATGCCTGCCACAAAGCGTCGCGGGCGCCCGTCCAAGAAAAACGACGTCCCTATTGCTTCCACTGGCGTTGCAAAACGTGGCCGCGGGAGGCCACCTGGTTCCAAGAATTTGTCTGTCGCCAGGACATCGAGCGAATCTTCTTCGATTGAGTATTCTTCACAGAAAGCAGTGAACGCGAACAGTGGTACCGGAAGGGGAGGAGGTCGCGGAAGCCGTGGAGGTCGCGGAAGCCGTGGAGGTCGCGGAAGCCGTGGAGGTCGCGGAAGCCGTGGAGGTCGCGGAAGCCGTGGAAGTCGCGGAGGCCGTGGAAGTCGCGGAAGCCGCGGAGGCCGTGGAGGGGGGGGAGGCAGTGCTGTTTCAGCTGTTCCAGTCATCAACTCTGCATCCGATTCGTCTTCGAAGCTCGGAGACTTTATGGCGGTCGAGATCCGTAAAATCGTCAAGGATGAGATACAGAAGACGATGAAAGGAGATGTATTTCGCAAGATGATCTGCGACGAGATAGAACTGGCGATTATCAAGAACAAAGTTGTGTCAGCGAATGACAATGATACTTCAGTTTCTGTAAGCGAAGCCGAAGCCGAAGAAGACGAAGAAGCCGAAGAAGGCGAAGACGAAGAAGCCGAAGAAGACGAAGAAGGCGAAGACGAAGAAGACGAAGAAGGCGAAGGCGAAGAAGACGAAGACAAAGACGGAGAAGACGTCGAAGCCGAAGACGAAGACGAAGACGAAGACGAAGACGAAGCCGAAGATGAAGACGAAGCCGAAGACGAAGACGAAGACGAAGCCGCAGAAGACGAAGGCGCCGAAGCCGAAGCCGAAGCCGCCGACGTTGAAGACAAAGCGTCTGTAAAGAAGATCACGAGAGTTAAGAGAGTTGCTACACAGAGGATAAGGTGAAGTACTCTAAAGAAATATCATTTTCGCATTGATTTTAGTTCGGGTCTTATGTTTTAGAATAAGTCAATAGCATATGATAATGATATTTCTGCAGATTTTAACATTGAAGAAAATAAACAAGCAGGTGCTTTTTATTTATTTTATTGTTATTATATTATTTGACATTGCATTTGTGAATAAGGAAATATTATTTTCTTATGCGTTGTAGCAAATTCATTTTTACACAGACAATGGATGTCAAGAGTTTTCAACGCGTTATTTACAGAAGACTTGCAAAGCTGAATTGTATTTTTGACATTTATATCATTTGTTTTGTTAAAGGTATTTATATTTAAGGGATCTATAATACTATCTGTCAATATCTGTAGACGCGAGGTAGCTACGTAAGATCTCATCATACTCTAGTCTTGGTCAAGTGTAGATGGATAAGTCCGATGTTATTTATTAAATTCTGGAACTAGATGTAACTTATATAATATGACTTAAACAGTCTAAAACGGTAAGACCATGAGGAATTTATACTGAATGACATATGCTTCCGTTATACGGCAGTGATAAATAACTACGATAAATAATATCAAACAATACACTATATTATAAGCTTTGCTAACAGTACGGTTAACTGAAGGATATAGTATGAAGTGTTGTATGATCCCTTTCAAAGGATATAATAAGAATACTTTAAGACATCCTTGCTACTTAAGGAGCCATATTTTGAGTACATAATTAAAATAAAACTTAAAATTATAAAACTTTCAAGAAATTTTCAAAAAAATAAATTATGTACTCATTTTTTATATTTGGAATAACTTTTGAGATATTAATACCGAATACTATATCATCTATGCTGTAAGCAAATCATTATATGATATACTGTATAACATTTCAAAGGATATAATAAGAATACTTTAATACCTTCTAAGGACTACTTAAGGAGCCATATTTTGAGTACATAATTAAAATAAAACTTAAAATTATAAAACTTTCAAGAAATTTTCAAAAAAATAAATTATGTACTCATTTTTATATTTAGAATAACTTTTGAGATATTAATACCGAATACTATATCATCTATGCTGTAAGCAAGTCATTATATGATATACTGTATAACATTTCAAAGGATATAATAAGACATCCTTGCTACTTAAGGAGCCATATTTTGAGTACATAATTAAAATAAAACTTAAAATTATAAAACTTTCAAGAAATTTTCAAAAAAATAAATTATGTACTCATTTTTATATTTAGAATAACTTTTGAGATATTAATACCGAATACTATATCATCTATGCTGTAAGCAAGTCATTATATGATATACTGTATAACATTTCAAAGGATATAATAAGAATACTTGAATACCTTCTAAGGACTACTTAAGGAACCATATTTTGAGTACATAATTAAAATAAAACTTAAAATTATAAAACTTTCCAGAAATTTCTTAAAAAAATAAATTATGTACTCATTTTTATATTTGGAATAACTTTTGAGATATTAATACCGAATACTATATCATCTATGCTGTAAGCAAGTCATTATATGATATACTGTATAACATTTCAAAGGATATAATAAGAATACTTTAATACCTTCTAAGGACTACTTAAGGAACCATATTTTGAGTACATAATTAAAATAAAACTTAAAATTATAAAACTTTCCAGAAATTTCTTAAAAAAATAAATTATGTACTCATTTTTTATATTTAGAATAACTTTTGAGATATTACACCAACCAAAGAGAAAAATGGGACAAGATTATTTATTTTTATATATCTTAAAACTATGTTTTAGATAATTTGTTAAATGCTCTTTTTTTATTTTGGTAGTTATTATATCTTTTATTACTCTTTCTATATCTTCGTATGTATTTGGACTTTCTTTTTTTATATAATGTTTTAATTGACTAAAAAATTCTTCTATTGCATTTGTTTCTGGATGATATGGTACGCTATATAATAAAATATTATTACTTTTTTCTATTAGTTCTCTTATTTGTTTAGAACGATGTATAACAGCATTATCCATAATAATTAAATAATTTTTATATTTATCTTTAATACTATTGTTATAAAAATCTATAATATTGGTTGTTTTTAATCCACCTTTTAGGTCTTTGTATAATACATAATCTATTATTTTATTAGCACTAATAGCAAATAATAAATTATATCTTTTATAAGGATATTTATATGTTTTATCTATAACTCTTGTACCACTTTTACTTCTTCCATAAGATGGTTTCATATTGAGATATATAGAAGTTTCGTCTAAACAAATTGTTTTATTATAACTAAATTTTTTTAACTTATTATAAAATACTTCTAAATCTTCTTTTTCTTGTCCTTCTTTCTTTTCTGGATAGTATTTACTTCTTAATTTTTTTCTTGTAATTTTATTTGATTGTAATATATTATATATACTCATATCAGATAATTTAATATTATAGTTATTATAAACTAATTTTGAAAGTTCCCATAATGTAATAGTTGTATATAATTTTACATATTTTTTAATAAAATCAATAATATCTGGTGTTATTTTTAAACTTTTATTATCTCTTATTTTTCTTTTTACATTACCATCTTTATTATATTTTATTTTCCATCTTGATAGAGATTGTATTTTACAATTAAATATTTTATTACATACATCTCTCATCGTCTTATTATGTGTTAAATAATATTTAATAGCGGTTAATTTATAATCTTTACTATGTTGTTCTACCATTCTCTTACTATATAAATGTACTTAAAAATAAATCACATAATAATATATAACATTATGGATATTACTAAACTGGTAGAAGAAAATGAAAAACTTAAAAATGAAATTATTGAATTAAAGGAACAATTAAAAAAATATACTTATGGTAATACTCATAAAAGATATTATGAAAAAAATAAGGAAAAGGTAAAAGAAGGTGGTGCAAATTATTTAAAAAAATTAAAAGAAGAGAACCCAGATAAATTAAAAGAATATAGAAGAACTGCTTATCTAAATAAGAAGAATAAGTTGAAAGAAAAAAAATAAAAAATGATTGTTATATATATTTTTATATCTTATAAAATGTTAGATATAACCTTTGTAAATTTTCAAACAATAAAAGATGTACTAATTCACGAAATTATAAATCAGGATGATAAAAAGAGAATTATGAGATGTTATGAAAAAATAAAAATGCATTATGAAAGGTATAATGAATTACCATTATGGGGAAATATTGACTTGTTTATTGATGATAAATCTTATATATATAAGGTTAATTATGATAAATCACTACAATATTTACAAACTAATGATATGAATAAGTATAAAAAAATAACATTTGGTGCTCTACAAGAACCAGTTAAAATGAATAAAAATGATTTTATGGATATGTAAAAATATATTTATGAAAAAATAAAAAATGATACTTATTATTATACAATTTAATAATATAAAAATGACAACAGATTTATTTATAGATGTAAAATTTAAAATTAAAACAACTAAAAATAAATTTAAAGAACTTATTAACTATAAAAATAAACACAATATAAAATTAAATGATGAAATAACAGAACATTTGAAAAAATTAATTGAACTATGGAATAATAATAAAGATGCTAATATTGAATATTATTTTAACATGAAACAACATCATACATATATAAATTGTCAAATTGAGAATATTGAACTTAAACAATTATGGGAAGATTATATTAAATCAGGATTAGAATTGAGAACAAATTTAATATTTTTAAATGAATATCTTAAAAATAAAATGACATAATTTATATATATTCAATATTACCACTTCTATTTTTAATTAAATCAATAATATCTTTATATAAATATTCGGGAATACGAATATTTTTATTTATTTCAATATCTTTAACATATGGAAATGATGGTGCTAATTGTATATTATTTTGTTGAAGAGCAATATTTTCTTTAATATCTTGTAATTCATCTATATTACAACCTTGTGATATAAATGTTTTTAATGCCGATATTTTTTGTTGCGATGTTAATGTTTGTATTTCTTTAACAATATTTTCATAATTTATATTTTGAGGTAATTTTGTAAGTTCAACAGCAACATCAATTGTTATTTTTTCATCACCAGATTTATCTAATAAATTTAAAACATTATCTGGTAATTTTTTTATTTTAAGATATTTTTGTAATGTTGCACGCGAAATATGAATACAATTTATAACTTTATCAATATCATTATTATAAACATTATATAATTTTGAATATGATTTAACTTTATCTACTGTTGTCATTTGATTTCTTTGAACATTTTCAACTAAACTAATTTCTTCAGCTTTTTGATTTGAAACATTTATAATATGACAAGATACAACTTTATTTTGTAAAAGTTTAATCGCTAAAAATCTTCTTTGTCCTGCTATAATTTCATATTTATTGTTATTGTCTAATCTTACAGTTATTGGATTTATTAATCCATTTTTTCTAATATCATTGGCCAAATCACTAATACCAGTTTCATCTTCTTCAGATTCTAATGTTTTTCTGACATTAATATCAGAAACATATAGCTCATCTATATCAATATCTAAATAATTCATTAATATATCAATGCGTTATAATCTTATATTAAAATTATTCAAAAAACTATATAAAGATTATTAAATATATACTATATAGTATTATATATAATGAAAAAACCACCTGATAAGTATAAATGTATCAAATTGCCTATTACTTCTATTCTAAATAAAAATGAAGAAAGTTCCAATATTTTTAATACCGTTCAAGATGCAGTTTATAGAACTAATTATATTACTACAAAAACAAGTTTGTTATTGAGAAAATGGTGTTTAGATAAATATCATAATGCTATTGATATTCCTTTAATTGATGAAAATACTATTAAAATGTGTATGAAATCACTTTTATTACCATCACGAGGACCTAAACCTAAAAACAATAATCTTATACTTTTAAATGAATTTAAAAAATTACACAATTTTACATTAGAAGATGGTAATAATTTATCTTCTATTTTAGATTATTATGCAATTACTATTCTTACTTCTATTGAAAATAATATTAAAATGCATTTTTTTGATTATATAAATCGTTTTATTAACAATTATTTTAAGGTTTTTTATAAAAATGAAATTACAAATAAAGAATTTAAAAAACAACTATTTAAAGATTTATATATTGTTAAAAATGATATTATAAATGGTACATTAAAAGCAAGTGATAAATTCCATAATTGGATTAAAGAATATCGTTATAGAATTGTTCCTGAAGATTTTGAAGTAAATTATTATTATGATGTTAAATCTACACCACAAAAGTATCTTAAATATATGATATTTATGAATATTGAATTAGAAAAAATAGAGGGTAAAATGTATCAATTTTTTCCTATTCAATCGTCAATTATTCCTAATCATATACAAATTGATACTAAATCTATAATAGAACTTTTAGTAGATAAAGAAAAGAAGCAATATTTAGATAATATCGAATTAAATAAAGAGTTTTTATGGGATAAATTTTTTAATATAACACAAAAAATAAAAGATTATAAGTTTGATAATACAATTATTACAGATGGTTATGCAACATCTTTAAGATTTATTCATAAAGATTATATTGAAGGAGAAAAACTTAAGAAAGAAAAGATGAAGAAAGGACGAAAAGAAGCAAAAGAAATGACAGAAGAAGATAAAGAAAAGAAAAAACTTGATAAAAAGAAATTACAAGATGAAAAGAAAGAGTTAAATAAAAAAAAACAAAAAGAAAAACCTAAAATTGAAAAAACTTACGATTTTCCTTATATTGATGATGTTGATAAAGAGGACCTAAAAGGTAATCATATTTTTATTGACCCTGGTAAAAGAAGTTTATTTACTATGATGAATGATGATGGTAAGTTTTATTCTTATACTAATAAACAAAGAGTAAATGAAACTAAAAGATTAAAATATCAGAAAATTCTTAAAAAGTATAGAGAGGAGTTAAATATTACATCAAAAGAAAATGAATTATCATCATTCAATAGTAAAAGTTGCAATATAAATAAGTTTAATGATTTTATTAACAAAAAAATAAGTACTAATGAAATACTGTATAAACTTTATCAAAAAAATAAATTTAGACAATATAGATGGTATGCTTTTATTAACAAAAAAAGAACAGAAGACAATATGCTTAATAAAATTGAAAAGACATATACAAAAGATAGTATTATAATAATTGGTGATTGGAGTATCGGTAAGCAAATGAAAAACTTTATTTCAACACCAAATTTATCATTAAAAAGAAAATTACAAGAAAGATTTAAAGTTTATGATATAGACGAATATAGGACATCGTGTCTAAATTACAAGACAGAAGAACTATGTAGTAATTTATATTTACCTGATAAGAAATCTAAAGAACGAAAGATGCATTCTATCCTAACATATAAAATGGAAAATAAACGGAATGGTTGTATCAATCGTGATAAAAATGGTTGTAAAAATATTCAAAAAGTGTTTAATTATTATATTGAATATAATGAAAGACCAGAAAGATATAAAAGAGGAGTTGATTTACAAAAACTACAAACCGTTTTAACAGAACCGTCAAATTGTAGTTAGTCGCTTTAATGTGATCATTTACACCAATAGAAGAGATGAATAACAAATTATTATATTTTTATAATAACTTTGTCCCATTTTTCTCTTTGGTTGGTGTAATACCGAATACGAATGGTTTAATAATGGTTTTGTGCTATATAAAGTATTATAATTATTCCATACCAAGCTTATTCATAAGGTTATTTATACGAGAATTTTGCTCGTTTAATTTGTTTTTATTATCTTTAATCTGTCTATAAAGGTCTTGTGTAGCACAAACATTAAGAGTATAAATATAGCTCTTGTCTAAAGCATGGAAATCATTTACAACACTACCATATACAAATACCTTTTCACTGTCAAAATCATAATCGACTTTAATGATATTTGAATTTACAATTTCCAAAACTTCACAACGTATTTTAATTCCATTTTCATTGAATATATCTATTTTACACCCAGTATATACCTTGCTACTAATATCATCGTCAATAAATATAACATTTTTATTTTTCACAACACCATCTTTGTAGATGTTTGGTATACTTTCACTTTGTAAATTTATAGCATTTGGTATTACATCATTTATTTGTTGTGCCAAGAAACCATAAACAGTTTCATTGCTTCTTTTTACGTCAATGTAATTATATGTCTTAGGTTGTATCATAAGTATCTGTTCTAATGCAGCAAAATCATCTATATCTCTTATATTTTTTTTAATTCTTGCGTCACTACTGCTAACCACACCCGATTGTACCCATATAGAATTATTAGTTTTAATACTATATATTGTACTATCTGCTGTGTAAATATCCAATGAAGCAGATGGTAATGTAGTACCTATACCTACACTACCTTCCATATAATAAATATTTCTGTTTAAATCTCCATTTTTATGTAAATAATAGTCTTTTGATTTCATCCATCTGTTAGCATCTGTAATTTCGTTATATGTACTGTAACTTTTAATTAGTGTTGAATTATTTCCAGTAGCATAAATATTCAAAATATTACTTGTAATAGCACCAGTATTATAAATAGCAAAGTCCTGAATATATACTGGTTGATTATCTGTTTCTGTGTTTATCAAATAGAACTTATTATCCTTAAAGAGCTCTTTATTGCCATTATTAATAATAACATTTACATTATTAATTCCACCTATGCTAAGTTGTGACACACCTTTAATTATACCTGTTCCAGTGACATCTTGTACAAAAGTAGGAAGGGATAAATTACTAGAATATACGGAACCTATACCCAATTGTCCATAATTGCCAAAGTTGCTTGTATTTGTGAGATCTCCTCCACCACATGTCAAGAGTGTGCCGTCGTATCTTAAGAAATAAGATGAGTTTGCATTATTTGCCATTTGTATAATACCATTCAAATAACTATTACCGGTAATATTCATAACAGGTAATGGTGATGCAATATTCACAAGATTGTTTCTTCCTAATTGTCCAAAACTATTCAACCCGCATGCAAATACAGAACCATCGGTTCTTAAATATAATGTATGCATACTATTACCATTGGCTGCAATTTGTGTTATATTATCAATATTTAGAACTTGTACAGGATAACTGTATTGTGAATATGTACCATTTCCTAATTGCCCGTATAATCCATTTCCGCAAGCGTATACAGTACCATCATTTTTCAAGAATACAGATGTTTTTGCATTTGCTGCTATTTGCTTGACATCTGTTAAAAATCCAATATTGTTAACTCCTAATACTTGAACGGGCCAGTTTCTCTGTGTTTTAGTATTATCGCCTAATGTGCCATCAATGTTTAATCCACAGCCATATACAGTACCATCATTCTTCAAAAACAATGTAGTAGAATTATCTCCAAACCCAGATACTGTTTGAATTATGTTAGTCATAAAACCTATTAACCCTACGCCCGCAACACGAACAATTATATTTCTTTGTATAACTGTTCCATCTCCTATATTTCCATACAAATTCATACCGCAACCGTATACAGAACCATCTGTTTTAACAAAATGAGACCAGATAGGACCACAACTAATAGCTTTTACATTTTGTAAATTAGTTATTCCATTAAGATCTAATACAGGAACAAATATACTTGTATTGATAGTATTATTAACACCAAGCTGACCATATAAATTATAACCACATGCAAACACTGTTTTATCTACCTTCAAAATTAATGTATGGGACGCGCCGTTTGCAATGCTTGTAACACCTTTCATTTGTCTTAGATTGTTAGCATCATAAATAGTCTGTGGTAAAGTAACATTTGGAATATATGGTATAGGATAATTACTTGAAGTAGGTATGTAGTAGTTACTACCAGATGTAATAAGATAATTTGAAGTTAACATAGTGGTATAATCATCTGTTATAGATGAGTCATATAAATAATCTTCCAAAGTAGTTGTTAATGGAAGTGTAGTTAACTTAACATCTGATAAATAAAAGCTACCGATATTTGAAGTATCACCTAACTTATTAATAAATAAATTTGGTTTTATTGATAATTTGTTAAAATAAGTATATTCTGAACTTATCTCTGTATCATCACTTATTTTTACAAATCCTTGGTTTGATGTGTTATTATTTATATTCCAAATAAAATGTCGCCATGTGTTATCATTTACAATATTTGAAATATTTGCAACTGGTATATCATTAATTTCAAATGATAGATTGCTATTTTTATTGACAATCTTCATACTATTCGCAGAATACCTTATAACAACAATACCAGATGCACCATTATCACCACTTCCACCCCCTCCACCTGTATTTGGAATAGCATTTGATATTATACTACCGCCCCCATGTGAAACAACAATATTTGAAATACTTGCACTACCACCCCCGCCATATCCGACTAAAGCTCCAGTTATATCAATATTTACACCTGTGCCACCATTTCCACCATTCGATACAGAAGCGTTCACCCCATTTTTTCCAATAATGCCCTCTCCGCCTCCTCCGCCTCCAGCTGCATAATAATAATTACCTATACCACCATCGCCTGCGTAATTTGAACTTAATCCTCCTGTATAAGTTCCTAAATTACCGCCTCCGCCGCCTCCGCCGCCTCCGCCGCCATATGTAGATATACCTTTACTTGATGTACCGCCGGCACCACCACCATATGCACTAATAAAAACATTACTATTATCATCTAAAATAATACTATCAACACCATTATTACCAATATTTGTTACAATACCACCAGAACCAATATTAATAGTATAAGTACCTGGTGTAAAAGTAATAGCGTTTCCAGTTTTATATGATACATCATTATTAGTATATAATTTAACTTGACCTGCGCCTCCTCCACCGCCTCTATAATTGATAGAAATAATATCATCACCTCCTTGTGCAAATACTGATTGTAATTTGCCTCCAGAAATATGCGTAATTCGATAAATATAACCATTACCATAATGCCCTTTAACTTGTTGTAAAGTATTATAATTATTAATATTATTTACACCAATTTGTCCATTGGTATTTATACCATAAGCAAAAACTGCTCCATCGCTTTGTCGTAAAAATAACGAATGAAATTCTCCTGCGGCAATTTGTGTAATATTCAAAGCTGAAATAAAACCAGCACCATTTAAACCTAGAACCTTTTGTAATACACTATTATTTAATCCAGGTGCAATACTTAAATAGTTAATATCGCCACATGTAAAAACAGCACTGTCGCTACCTCTTAAGAATAATGAATGATAAAATCCTGCTGCAACTTGTGTAATACCTGAAATAAATCCTACCCCATTTTCACCTAAAATTTGTTGTAATGAAATATTAGTATTTGTGTTATTTAATCCCAATATACCATTACCATTCCAACCACAACCATATACTAAGCCGTTAGTTTCACTTAAAAATAATGAATGATAATATCCACAAGATACTTGTTTAATACCTGAAATATATCCTATACCATTTACACCCTTTACATATTGTAAAGTTGTATAATATGAAATAGCAACATTTAAACCAAGCTGTCCGTAGTTATTACGACCGCAAGCAAATACCATTCCATCACTACCTCTGATAAATATTGAATGGTCAAAACCGTAACCAGTAGCGATTTGTATGATACCGTCTATAAATCCAACACCGTTGACACCTAATACTTGTTGTAATGAATTATAACTTGTAATATTATTCAAACCAAGCTGACCATTTTCATTATGTCCACAGCAATATACACTACTGTTATTGGATAAAAAGAGTGAATGATTTCTACCTGCAGCAACTTGTATAATGCCAGAAATATTTAAAAGAGAACCGTTAAAACCGACAACCTGTTGTAATGAAGAATAGTTAGTATTATTATTTAATCCTAGTTGACCGACATTATTTAGACCACAACTATATACAGTACCATCGCTTCCTTTTAGAAATAAAGTATGACCTTCGCCAGAAGAAGATTGTGTAATACCTGTAATAAGTCCAGTACCATTAGTACCCAATACTTTTTGTAATGCTGTATAATACGTGTATGTTGCATTTAAACCGAGTTGCCCATTATTATTGCCTCCGCAAATATAAGTATTTAATTCTATATTATAGTTGCTAGTATAATTGCTTCCACCGCTACCTCCTCCACCGACTATTAATACATCACATATAATTGGACTATCAACAGTTATAGTATATGTATCATTTGTATTTGTAAAGGCCAAATAATAATCAGTATTATTAATTTGATTGGCAGGTACTGTAGAATCAATCAAAGGATAATCAAAATTTAAAATAGTATCATTTTCTTCTAAATTACTTGATTTAAACCAACTAGAAATAGTTAGATCTTGATAATTCCCCCAATTTTCACTTGGAATATAAGCTTCAGTATTATTTGCTAAAATAATACTATTTCTGTTATCTTCGAAAATATAGTCACCAGTATTACTGTTTAATGTTTTAGAATTAATAGATGAGTCATCATTAATCTTATCAAGTTCTTCAAATTTATAATTTGCATAATAAATAGCATTTGATGATAGAATTAAACTATAATTACTTGTTGTTTCTACAAGATAATTACTAGTTTTCTCATTAAAATAGTTACTAGTATCATATATAAAATTATTAAATTGTGAATTTGAAGTAGTTGCAAATTCAAGCTTAAAGGAATACGATTTATTACTACCACTGGAACTAAAAGAATAATTACTACCTACGCCAATAGTTGAACTAGAAGCCATAAAATAATTTGTAACAGAAACAGGATTATTATGTACATATGATATTATACCATGATTTGTAGTACTTGTTGTACCATCTCTCCATCCAAACTTATAATTACTTGTTAAAAATATGTTAGACCCGCTGACAACATCAAATGGATAAGAATATATACCATTTAAATTACTAACAGTTATAGATTTACCAATGCCTCTCAATATATAGTTAGTATCGCTAACGAATTCTAAAATCAATGGAGTAACCGATCTGCTAGCTGAACTATATTGAACTGTGTGATAGAAGGACCAATTTATTAATAATGCACCGTTTGGTTGTTTTATATCCAAATTATTAACATATGTAAATCCTATATTATCACTTAAACCTCTTGAAATCAAACCATTGTCAAAAATATGTGTTGAAGTGCCAAAAGAAAGCAAAGAAGCATCAATACTACCACCAGTATCTGTATAAATATAGTTGCTAGAAGCATATGAAATATATAAATTACTTTCAAATGTTACAGCTTGTTGTATAACTTCTAAACTAAGGTCATTAAAAGGTTTATATGTAACAAAATGGCTTGCAAGCGAATAATATTCACCAGAGTAATCATCTAGCTTAATTAATTTATGATTGAATATAGGTTTAGCAACTTTTGTATATAGTTTGCTATGAAACTTATAATATCCAGTTGGAATATAAATAGGTTTATTAGTTGTCATGTTAAGAGAACTTAATATTGTATTTTGAGCATTTAAACTATTTCCATAATAGTTTGCAACGTTTGTAAAATCCTTAACGGACTTATCAGCATCAGTTCCAATATATATCTCTGCTGTTATATCATTTGTTATATCATTAACGAAATAATAGTATCCGTCAAACAATCTAATATTAGCATCTATTTCGGTAAGTATGTATGACGTGGTGTTTAAATTACTATTTACGTACATATCATATAAGTAATTACTACCATCATATTCGAACATATAATTAGAATTAATAGTAGTTACATTAGAAGACACCTTGTAACTATAATACAAATCTGCACTTGAGATCATATTATTAAAATCGCTATTATTTAATGCAGTTCTGGTAACAATATTTGGATATGAGTATGCGCTATTTGATGTAATATTAGTTTTAATCAAATCGTAACTAAAATATGTATTGGTTAATATAGCTCCTTTCATGAAATCATTTACGTCTCTGTAAGTCGAATTATTATATGGGTTATTTAACCCTATATACATTCCATATTTTGGAGAATTATCAGTGGTCAACATATTATTATAACTTACGATATGATTATTGTCAAGTTTATTATTGACATAAATGGTTTGTTGTGATTGGTTTAAGTATAGTTGAACATTTATCAACCCATTATTAACAATATTTCCAATCAAATCGACATTATACCATTCATTTATTGATATCTTGGTTTTTGTTACTATAGAAAAGTCATTTCCTAATAGAATATATAAAATACCTGCGAAAACCTTGATTGCTATTTTGCTATTTGCTGCACTACCAATATAATATAGTGGGCTATTAAAAACGTTTGTTACTTTGAATAAGAAGTGAATGGTAAACCCGTTAGCATCAATATTTCTAATAATACTGTTTACATATGTATTATCTGTATTATATATATATGTATCACGTGTTGATAGTAATGCGTATTTATTGGTAGTAATATCACTACCTTGAGTATTAAATTTATCATTGTAATAAATAGACGCTACTTCATCGTCTGAAAGCGCTCTATTATAAATACGTACATCATCAATGTTACCATTAAAATAATTATACATTCCGTTATCTGCATTTACTAACTTTCCAATAAATATATTTGAATAGTTGCCTGTCTCTGGATATGGCATAGGAGCTATATTATTGATAAGCATGCCATTTGTGTATATTTTCCATCGACTGTCATTAGGATCAGTGTTATATTGATATGACAACGTATATAAAATACCTTTATTATATATATCAGGATGGTAAACGGTAGAAGATGAGACTATATTATTTTTAGTAACATTAGTAATAATATTGGAGGTTTCTAATGTAATATTAATACCATTTGATGGATTTATATATGCATCAAATATTGTTTTCTTGCTTCCAAATGTCGAATTAGCATATAATGCAATGTCATTTATATTAATATTATATGATGCGTTAATTAATAATGCATAATAACGATATGATTGTAAATTAGTTGGAACCAAAGTTAATATATTAGAAGTACTACTATATAAATATGTTCCACCTACAGTACCTAAAATATCCCATGGAACATTTATATCTGAAAGACTGGATGAGTTTACATCATTAGTTCCATAAAGTTTGAACGATACAATATATGATAAAGTGGTAGTAGTTATAGGTGTAGAGAAGCTAATAGTTGCATAATTTGCTTTAACATTTTGGAATGAATCAAATTTAATAACTTCACCTTTAAATCCACCCAATTCTACAAATGTATCTGGTGGATACGTTGTAATAATATTATACCCCCCTGTATTATATAAACCTGTATATATTAAATTTATTTTCATACCAAAAACATTAAGTAATATTGGTGTTTTACTGCTAGTTATTGAGGTAGAAATATTTAGTTGTCCGTATGTATTATTTCCTACAACATACGTCTGTCCCTTGTCTGTTGTATAGAATGTATGATCTCCGCCAGTAATAACATCAACTATTTTCGATCCTGACCATGTAGATGAAAGAACCTCAACAAATGATGTTTGTATAGTAGTAAAATTGGGAATACTTGTCATATCAGTTCCATATACATATAAACTACCATCATCAGCTAGAGCCAATGTACATTTATTTGGTGAAAAACTTATTTTAATAATACGTTTTGACGAAGGGATCGAGTTTTCTAAATAAGGAACATTACCAGTTCTTACACCTAACGAACATACAATTCCAGCCTTAGTTAAAATATATGTTTGATTACCACAACAATAAATTTTAGATATGTTTGAAACTGCTGTAAATAGAGACCAATTATTTTGATTTGTAAAATTACCAGTTCCTAATTGGCCTACGTTGTTATATCCTATAATATATACAGATCCACTTTCAGTGATAATGTATGTATGATAATCCCCTGTAGCAACATAAGTTACTTTTTCTCCATTCCATCTTGATGCAGGAATAAGTATAGGAGTTGTTTTGGAAATATTTGTTCCATCACCTAATTGATAATACGTATTATTACCATATGTATAAAGTAATCCGCTTGCAGTAATAAAATAGTAACTGTATCCAATAGAAATATGCGATATTTTTTCATTGTTAAAATACATAGGGTTAACGAGAACTAACCCATTTGATTGAATAAAATAAACACGTCCAACATCAGTCAAAACAAATACAAGTGTATTACCAGACGATCCTGCAATTTGTATAATAGTTTCATTGAAACCCGAAGGTATAATAGTAGGAACATATCCGGTCCTATTAGTTGTCGTACCGTCGCCTAGTTGTCCAGCACTATTCAAACCAATTGCATATATTTGCGTAAATGAGTTAATGTACATTGATGTAGTATCATTATTATCAAAACAATTTAAAACATTCATATTTGATATTGCTGATGTTGTACAATAAAGAGGTATATCATTTCGCGTATAGGTTCTTAGAGGATATTTGTTTTGCATATCAGTAGTCTTAATCCACATACTAATAGTAGTATCATTATTGCCAAAATTATAGTAGTTTGGTTCAAAATAAGCATATGCATTATTTGACGCATTCAAGTTTAATGAAGCATAACCAGAATAGTATGTATTAAAATCAAACGCTGTATTCACAGTATATATTACATTATTTGGTGAAGGATTAGTAGACGGGGTATAAATACCTTTAGTTAATTGTGTTGTGATAACATTTGATGCACCCATGTTTTCAGGTGTATACATTCTAAAATCTTGAATATCAACAGTATAATTACTATTATATAAGTACATTTCATAAGAAATATCTTCGTCGTACAAATATGCAAATTGATTACTTGAATCATAAACAAGTTGATTATTATATTTAATAGTATTTAAAAACAACCAAGAACCTGCAGCATGAATACCATTAATTGGTTTATCAATATTTTGATTACTATTTAACAATGTAAGCAACCCATTAGAACCTCCATTGATATATACATTATTGCTAGTATCAAGTAATAACAATGCAGCTACTAATGGTGATACATTGGCTATTCCACAACTAATATCCTTAATATTTTGCAAGGGTTCATTACCTTCTAATGTGAGAACTTCTTTTGGAATATTAATATTGGAAGTAAGACCGACGCCTAATATACCACCTTGATTATATCCTGTAGCAAGAACTCTTGTATCTGCAGTAAGTAAAAGTGTATAATAATCACCACACGATATGCGAACAATTTGATTAACATAATTAATACCATTAACATTTAACATATATTGCGGATATTGGGTATTTGTATAATTACCAATTCCTAACTGTCCGTAAGTATTATTGCCAAGAGAATATACATATCCATTTTTAGTAAGGAAAATCGTAAAAGACATGCCGCATTCTATTTGTTGTATATTTTGCATAATACCTTTACCATTTATAGCTGATATATATGTGGGTTTAGCTATGTTAAATATAGTATTTTCAAATGATGCAAATGATTGATAAGCCAATCCTTTATTATCTATGAAATACATAATTGAATTATTTTTGCGACATGAAATTTTCGTGATATTGGATAAATTAGATGTTCCAGTAGGATCTTTGATGAAATCATATAATGGGATAGAATAAACGTTGCCTGTATCCGTGAGGAAAATATTATAGTTACTTGAATATGCATTGCCATCACTACCGCCAGTAGCTATATCTGTAATTTTATAGCCTGATAAATTAGTCATATATGTTAAATAAGAATAGTTATTTACAGTATAAATATCGCTACCAGAATATAAACCATTATCACCTGTAATATATACAGAACCATTTTTTTTAAGGAATAAAGAATAATTTGCACTATTACTGCTACAATATGATACAATTTTGATTATATCTTTTGCATTAAAACCTCCTTCCCCGTCAACAATATAATTTAAAGATAATTTGTTGAACATAGTATCATTTTGTCCTAATTGACCAAATGTATTACGTCCGGATGAAAATGCGTAATTATTTGCGTTAACTAACATATTATGGTTATATGACGACATCTTATTGATATTTGATGAAATATAATATGGTTTAATACGATAATGATTTCCAAAATTATTATTTTTAATGCATATTGTATAATAATACCCTGTTGATATAAATGTAATACCACTAATAAATCCGACACCATTAATACCTTTCACTTGTTGCACTGAATTATAAGTTGTAGTAGTATTTAAACCGGTTTGTCCACGAGAACCAAACCCTGTGCCAAATAATGCACCATCATATCCTCTTAAAAATATTATAAACTCAACACCGCAAGATATTTGTGTAATGTTATAAAGAAATCCTACACCATCTACACCTTTAACTTGTTGTAATGTGGGATATTGTGTAGAATTGCCCAAACCAAGAAATCCTCCTGATCCTGCAGCAAATACAGCACCGTCTTTCTTTCTTGCATACACTGTAAAACTCGCACCACACGCAATATCTATAATATCTGAAATAAACCCATTACCATTTACTCCTTTTACTTGTTGTAATGTATTATAATAAGTATAAGCATAGCTATTTATACCTAGCTGTCCAGCATTATTCATACCACAAGCAAAAACAGCACCATCACTTCCTCTTAAGAATAATACTTGGTTTCCTGCTGCAACTTTTGTAATACCTGAAATATATCCAATACCATTAACTCCCTTTACAATTTGTAATGATGTATATGGAGTAATATTACCTTGACCAAGTACACCATTTTCATTTAAACCACATGCATAAACTGCACCATCTTTTTCTCTTATAAAATATGAATTATTAGGACTAGATGCAACAGATTTAATACCAGACAAAATTCCAATACCATTTATACCCTTTACTTGTTGTACTGTAGAATAATATAAAGTATTACCTAATCCAAGTTGTCCATAATTATTAGTACCAGAGGAACATACAGTACCATCGCGTTTAAGATATAATACAGGCCCATCCAATGTTACAATATCTTTAACATTATCAAGATACCCAACACCATTAATGCCAGGTACTTGTTGTATCAGTCCGTTTGCTAGATCTGTAACGAATACTGCACCATCTGTAGATCTCGCAAAATAAGATCTAGTATTAGCACATGCTATAGATGAAACATTTGAAAAAAATCCAATACCATTAACCCCTTTAACTTGTTGTAATGACGTATATTGTATTTTGTTACCTAAACCAAGCTCACCATAATTATTAAAACCTGTACTCAATGCAATAGTATCTAATGTATCATAATCCTCAGCATAGACACTGCCGTTGGTGCTTATAAAATATCCACTTCTTCCTTGCACGACTTTCTGTATAATATTGTTTGACAAATTAACTGGGTTTATTGTATTATAGATATTCAAAATATTGCTACTACTTCTATAAATTTTAGAATCATTTGTCAAATATAATGATCCAAAATCTCCTTTAGCAGATATTTGCGAAACATTTGTCATCATTTCTCCCAGACCTGAACCAACAACTGGATATAGAGACATCATATTTGAATTACCACCAGAAGCATAACAAACACCATTATTTTTCAAAAATAATGACCAGCTTTCACCGGCTTCTATTTGTTTAACATCTGATAACTGATTGCTGTATCCAACATCCATAATTGGAATAAAGGATGGTGTAAATGTGTTAATAAATCCTCGAGAAAGTTGACCAGTATCATTTTTACCACATCCCCATGCATTAGTATCATTTGTAATAACTAATGTTGTATTTGCACTAGCTGAAACATAAGTAACATTTGTAATTGTACTTTGTTTTAAGACGTTAAATGCGAAAGTTGTGTTACCGATGCCTAATTGACCAAATATATTCAAACCACATCCATACAAAGTACCATCATTTTTTAAAAACATAGAATGAGAATCGCCAGCAGAAACTTGAATTATATCAGATATAAATCCAGTACCGTTTAACCCTTTTACTTGTTTTAGTATTTTGTTTACATTATTATTCATAACAATATCCAATCCGAGTTGTCCAGTAGAGTTTAATCCGCAACTATAAACATTACCATCATTCATCAATACTAAAGAATGGTTACTTCCCGCGGAAACATCAGAAATATTTTCAAACATTTTAACGGGATCAGGAGATATAACATTTCTCAAAACAGAATATATAGTATTTTCATTTCCTAATCCAGAAGCATTTGAAGTAATATTTGCACTAATACTATATACACCATAATCAGTACCTTTTGATATATTATTATTTATTGTTATTAATTTTTGTGTATAACTATTCTTATCAATAAACATTGTAGTACCAATGTATGTCATAGCATTTCTAATATTGATATTCAACACTTGTATACTTTTAAATTCAACATTTTTACTTAAAATAGAATATTTATTACCATAATATTGAGTATATTTATAATATTTTGCTTGAAAAAAATTGGCATTCACGGAATTCTTGAGAACCTTTTGTGTTAACTTATAATAACCTACATTTAATTTAACAGGATATTTAGTGACATTCACATTATTAATAGTATTATTAGGGACATTTATATCACCATTATAATAAGAAGATATTACAATGCTATCATTATTATTAAATTTATTCATACCACTTAATATTAATTCGCATGCAATATCATTTTGAAGATCTAAAGCAAAATGGTAAAATCCTTCTTCGCTAATAAATACATACGATGTATTTTCTAGAGAAGTAGATACAATATCATTAATATTAACAAGATTTTGATCAGTGTATTTGCTTATATCAACATTATAAGAAGAATTTATTAATTCATTTGATGTTAAATATATAGTATTTTTCAAAATCGAATTATTATTAAAATATTTATTAAACTCTATAGAATTAATCGGTGATATTAATAATGTATTTGGATTAACATTTTCAATACTATTTGCATAACATGTAAATGTTAATGCTGAACCAATAACATAATTATTTTCACCAATATTACTATTATTCTTTGGATTAAAACCTCCAATATATAATGCTGTATTTTCTGGACCATATGTAAATGTCGAAGCATTATATTCTAATAAAATATTTGATGTATCATATAGAATATTTTGTGTTTTAATATAGATATTTTGTTTTACACCATTAATATAAATTTCGAAGCTTATTTTACCATATTGAATTTTAGTAACAATATCAATAACAAACCATGAATTTGCATTAAGATTATTATCTGAATAAATATGTATATTATACATTCCTTCAGCTAAGATTACATAAATGCATCCATAGTATATAAAAACATTTATAAAGCCTTTACCAATATTGCCAAAATAGTAAATAGGAATATGTGACATATTATTAGCTCTAAAAACAAAATGCAGTAAGAACCCTTTATTATTCATGTATTTTAACATGTTAATAAGTTCATATTGATTTATGTAATAAATATATCGATTTATTGTTGTAGACAGTGCGTAAGAGTTATTCGTATCATATTGTGATAATTCCTGGTTGTATTGTACATAATCATTTATTGAAGAATATACAGGTGTAATGTTTGACGAATTATAAAAGATATAGTTACTACTATCATAATATGTCATCATTTTTTTATCATTAAAATTAAGATATAATAGTGGTATTGTATTATCAAATAGTGAGTTATTGAATGTATTATCGAAATTGAACCAAGATACCAAATTATTTGTATGACCTTTGAAAGTTGCATACTTGAGATTTCTAGCACTTATTTTAGTAGCTTCATCTGAGTTCAAAGATTTCTTATAAAGTCTAAAATCGTCAAAATATCCCTTAAAATAACTAGAATTATATAAGTTGCCCAGATAGTTATAATTATAAGACGCGGATAAAGGATAATATCTATCACCTTCGCTTGTATATATTTTTTGTCCATTCAAATAAATATACCAACTAGATTTTGTATTAGTAGAACCAGGGGCGATTACCCATACAATATTATAATATTTGTAATTTACTATTTGTGTATTTATTGTAACCGTTTGCATTAAGGATGTAGAATTTTGTTTAATTCTAAAATTTAATTGATTTGTGGATAAGAAAATTTCAACAGATCTTGTAGGTGTTATTGTATTTAGCGTATCAGTAAATGCGAAAAGATATTGATTAGCAATAGTAACATCAACAGTACTAAAAAGTAAACTAAAAGTTAAACCTGATGGGTAAATATCAGAAACTGTACTTAGATTAAGAGATCCTGTAGTTGCCATATAAATATTGGTTGCACCATTTAAATATGCATTATAAATACCTGTTATATTATTTGCAACATACATAGGATTTCCAGCATTATTGAATGCATAATTTGAATTAGCATCAAAATTCATTAAATGTCCTTCAAAATTATACCATAAAACAATTTCATTTTCGTGATTATCATAATAAGGATAGTTTATACCAACATTTGTACTAATTTCATAAGAATTTAATACTTTTTTATATACTCTAAAATCAGATAAATTACCTACAAAATTAGAGCTATTATTAGTATTTGTCTGTGCACTATACATACTATAAGTATAATTGCAATTAGATGGATATAATGCTGTAATATTATTTATATATTTGATACCGTTCAAATATATTGACCATAAACCATCAATATTAGTTGCATTATTAATATTCTTAGATATAACCCATGAGATATTATAATAAATACCATATTGTAATGGTATAGGTAAAGTATATGAAGTTGTAATATTATTTTTAGAGATGCTCATATATATATTATTATTTATCAGATATGATTCGATGGTAGAATCTGATGATAATAAATTCGAAGTAGTATATGAAAATATGTATCGTTTACCATTTACTGTTGGATTAATCCAGAATGATATTGTAAGACCTGAATTGTCAGCATAATTAATACCTGACGGCATCATAGCATTATTATATTGACCCATAAGATATGATGTACTACCGTCAAGATATAATGAATTAGTATTGTTTATCATAGTATTACCATAAGTTTCTTTTCCACTTAGAATATATAAATTTTTGTCAATATCATTAATATGATTGTTAGTATTACCGTCGAATTTGTACCATAATAATAAATCATTTATATGATCTTCATATCCTGGAAATGACTTAGATAACATAAAACTTTTAGCAGCATATTTGCTAGTATCATTTATGTTATCAAAATTAAATTGTAAAATAGGGTCCAAAGTTATTAAATTACATGTGGTAACTGTATTAGCAACAGACAAGTTATTTCCTGTACCACCTGTTCCTTGACCAATACTATCATTTAATAATGCTAATCTATCCAAAATGCCTAGTGCTAAATTTGAGCTATTTATATTTAGATTATTAATTTGAGATTGGACTGGTGCATTCAATGATGACAGGGTATCTAAATTAGAGCTCAATATAGTTGTTGTAACAAGTTTTCCAGAATTATTTGTAACAACAACTCTATTTGGTAATAAATTTGCGGAAGTAATAGTACTAGCAGCACCAGTGATGATATTTTGTTTTGTACTAATATAGTTGGATTGCATTACATTATACAAGCCAAAATCATTTGGCACATTTAATAGAATTGCGGGTGCAGACGCAAGTACATTTGATGTAATTCTCTCTATATAGCTTTTCATATCTGTATTAATATATTCTCCACTATCATTCAACTCTAGAAGACCTAAATCAACAACATCTAAAGACTCAACAACAAGTTTGCCAGTAATTGTAAGATTTGCATCATAAATATTATTTACTATATATGAATTTGATGCACCAGGAGCAATCATATCAAGATTTAAATCTGTAATACGTTGACTAATAACATTTGAATTATAATTAATATCCCTGCTAAGATTATTGGAAGTAATATTATAATAAGTATAAATTTCATTAGAATTTTGTTGAAAAAGTGCATCCAAAGCATTCGAAGATATAATTATTGATTTTGACAGATTATTGGAAGTATCAGTTATTCTATTGCTTATTAAATTAGAAGTATCGCTAATTCGCGTACTTATAACATTAGAAGTGTCTAGAATTTTAATAGTAAATACATTTGAATTATCAGTAATATATCTATTTAGACTATTAGAAGTATTAAATATTTGTGTAGTGATTATATTTGATATATTGTAAAGGTTATCATAAAGGTTTTTATAAATAATAGGAATATTCGATGCGAATATATTTGATACATTTATCAAATTACAAGTTAGTATAACAAAAGTATTTGAGGTATTGATAATCAAAATATTTGAAGCGTTCAATATATTTTCAATTAAAACGTTTGAAGTATCTGTAATACTTGTAGTGATATTAGAATAAGTATTAGTAACCATATTAACTAAAGTATTTGAAGTTGCAAAAATATTTGAAGCCAATAAATTTGAATTTTCTATGAAATTGCTAGTATATGTAATATATGTACTAATTAAATCAGTCATAATTACATTAGAAGTAATAATAGTAAAATTGGATGTATCAATTAAAACATTCATTAAATAATTTGAAGTAATAAGTAAATTGTTACTTATCAAATTAGACGAATCCAATAAGTTTATATATAATGCATTGGAAGTATTTATCAAATTAGAATTCAAAATATTTGACACATTTGTTATTCTATTTGAGATCACATTTGATGTTGTTAAAATGTAATTAGATGTATTAATATTTGAAGATGTAGCAATAACACCAACGCGTTCTGATGTATAATATAAATTACTACCTTCTTCAAGGATACTAGTATTTCTATCAGATAGATTAGCCTGAGTTATTCCAGAACCATCGCCTATTAAAAAGGAAGCCCTTGTAGTTCCAATAACATCTAGAGTATATGTAGGATTACTTGTATTTATTCCAACTCTTCCACCATTTACAATTGACATTACAATATTGCTATCATCGAATACTTGCATAATATCATATATACCATTTTGTTGTACCTTTAGTGCAGGCCCTACAGCATCACTTATAATTTCTAATTTTTTCGATTGATAAGTTGTAGTATCAAGAGTAGTGGTGTTGCCGTAAACAATTAAATTAGATGCCATAAGAATTCCTGTCACGCTCATATCACCTTCGTATATATTATTAACAATATATCTGTTACTAGTACCATTTTGGATGTCATCTAAACTTTTTGTTTGTAGCATAGTATTAAATCTAGTGTCAGTATAATAAAGATTGCTTCCTTCTGGTAGATTGTTAGTATTCAAGTTATTAATTCTTATTGTTAAATCTTCAAAATAAATTTCAATATTATTTGAAAGACTATTAGAAGTATTTACAATAAGATTAGAAGTGCTAGTAATTTGTACACTTACAACATTATTGATAGTATCTGTCAAAATATTTGAAGTTTGTATGATATTTGTAATTAATTCATTTGATGTATTTGTTAAATTAGTTGCTGAACTATTGACTTGTACAGAAACAACATCGTTCATTAGTGTTGTTAATTCATTTGATGTATTTGTGATCATATTAAAAAGTATATTTGATGCATAATCTAAGTTTTCAATTGTCATATTAATTTCATTATTTATAGTGTCGTTTAATTCTGATGTTAAAATATTAGAAGTTTCGATAATATTGTTAATCAATAAATTGGAAGTAAATATTAAATAATTGCATGTATTTTGTATTTCAATACTAACAACATTATTGATAGTATCTGTTAATATATTTGAAGTGTCTGTAATTTTAGTAATTAAGAAATTCGATGTAGTTTCTATATAATTAGATGTTTCAATATTAGAAGAAGTTGCAATTACACCAACGCGTTCTGATGTATAATATAAATTACTACCTTCTATTAACATACTTGTGTCACGATCTTGTAAATTTACATTGGATAATCCTGCAGCATCACCAATAAAGTAAGAAGAACGCGTAGTTCCAATGACATCCAAAGTATATGAAGGTGAAATAGTATTAATACCAACATTACCACCTTGTATTATAGAGAATGCTATATTTGTATCATCATAAACATACATAATATCATTATTACCATTTTGAGTAATCTTTAAAGCAGGACCGTCAATATCACTGACAATCTCCATTCTTTCAGTTTGATATGTGTTTGTATTCAATGTAGTTACATCACCTGACACAATAAGATTAGAAGTAACCAATGTTCCTGTAATAGTCAGATCTCCATTGTAGATATTATTAACAATATATTTGTTGCTTGTACCCTCTAGTATATAATCTGCTGTTTTACTATCAAGTCTATCATCAAATCGTTGATCTGTATAAAAAAGGTTAGTTCCTTCTGTAATTTCGCTAGTAACCAAATTTGTTATTCTATCAGATATAATATTTGAGGTATGTAATAAAGTATCTTCAAGTATGTTTGATGTTATATTTAGCAAATCTGTTAAAATATTAGAAGTAGAAATAATATAATTTGAAGTATCGTAATTCGATGCAGTAGATATAATACCAACTCTTTCAGAAGTATAATATAAATTACTACCTTCTATTAGCAAACTTGTATCTCTATCGCTTAAATTGACGTTAAATAATTCTCTACCATCACCTTTAAAATATGTTGCATTTACTGTACCATTAACATCTAGAGCATATTCTGGGATAGCTTTATTTATACCGACATATCCATTATTAAAAACAGATAATACAATGTTACTATCATCATATACTTCCAAAATATTGCTATTACCACTCTGTCTAATTAGTAATGCAGGAGCTTCTGAATCACTAACAATTTCTAATTTTTTTGCTTGATAAGTAACTGTATCAAACGTTGTATAACTACCGTGTACAATTAAATTAGAAGTTGATAAAGTACCTGAAACAGTCAAATCTCTATCATATATATCATCAATAATGTATCTGTTACTCGTTCCTAAAATAATATCATCAAGACTTTTGGTAAGAAGCCGTTCATCAAATCTTTCAACTGTGTAGAATAGATTATTTCCTTCTGTAATTTCATTTGTTGTTAAGTCAGTAATTCTACCAGAAACAGAATCTAAAGCATTTGTAATACGAGTTGATATAACATTTGATGTATCTGTCAATCTATCTGAAATTAAATTAGATGTATCAGTAATTCTATCACTAATTAGGTTAGATGTATCTGTCAATCTATCTGAAATTAAATTAGAAGTTTCAGTCAGTCTGTCTGATATAGCATTTGAAGAATCTGTTAATCTAATTGAAATATCATTGGATGTATTTTGAATATAATTCGAGGTGTCAATATTTGATGAAGTTGCGATTATCCCTACTCTTTCAGAAGTGTAATATAGGTTACTACCTTCATTTAGTAGATCTGTACTTCTGTCATAAAGATTAATATTCCATAATTGAGAACCATCCCCTCTAAAATATGTAGCATTTGCAGTACCATTTACATCCAAAGTATACAATGGATTATTCGTATTAATACCTACAAAACCATCATTATTTATCATAAATGCTAAGTTTGATCCTGAATACGCTTGAAATATATCATTACATCCGTGTTGTGTAATTGTTAAAACGGGACCATTTGTATCGCTAAAAATTTCAAGTTGTTCAGTCTGATATGTTTCAGTATTCAAAGTAGTTCTATCTCCGAATACTACAAGATTTGATGCTGTTAAAGTACCATTAACATTTAAGTTTCTGCGATAGATATCATTAACAATATATCTATTACTTGTACCATCATGTATATCGTCTAAAGTTTTAGACAATAATCTGTCATCAAATCTTTCAAATGTATAATATAGATTGCTACCTTCTGGCATAAATGATGTATCACCTTGGCCTAGATCGAGATGATTTATTTCGTTATTATTTTCATCATAAAATGTAAGATTGATACCATAATCAGTAGATGTTAATATACTATAATTACAAGTAATACCAACAGAGTTAAACTTAATTTTGGATGTTATAATAGGCGCGACTTCATTAGAGGTATTTTTAATTGCAAGGGTACCTTGATCTTTGTCTGAAGATATAAGAGTTTCTCCAAGATGAATTGTGTTACCTGATAAATATAAATCCTTCCATTTATATTCGGGGCTTCCTAAATTGAAAGTTAAATTACTAGTTGGTATAATATTACCAGCTACATTGGTGTTTCTATTAAGATTAATATCATAATTATTAAATCTAGCAATTTTTTCTACAATACTATGTTTTGCTATTCCGATATAAGCCTCGACGTTTGATGATGTATTTGCACCGAATACAGCTGCACTATTATTACATCCTAAATGTAAATTATTTGAATTCTGTGCAAGAACCAAAAAGTATGCATCATCTAGAGTTGAAGAGAATCTTGCAACCGTGGACAGATTGGATGTTTTAACAGTGAATTTTGTTTTATCATTCAAAAAAGACATTTGTCCTAATAAATTATAGTATTATTATTTGTGACAAATAAGCATCTATGATATTACTAAACAATTTTTATTTTAATCATATAGATAAGTAAATGAAAATTGTATATATATTAATACCATTTTTTATAATATATATTATTTTAGCTGTATTATATTTCAATGATTTTTTGAAGGATTATGATATTAATACATTCAAAGAAGAATTTAAGAATGAATACATAATAGATAAATCATTGGAAGAGGCAACTAAAGATGAAGTAAGTCTAAATAGCCAAGTCATAAAATACAAAAATGGATTAAATGATGTTTATGATGAAATAACAGATCCTATAAGTGATGTATATTTACCATATTCAAATAGTAGCTTTGAAGATGCTGAGACAAATACGCAAAATAAGTTAAATGAGTACATGATAATAAATATATATAAAAATCTTCTAGATAGACAACCGAAACCCGATGAATTGAATAAACTTTTACAAGAATTTCATGAAAACAATGTAAATGAAGAGATACTTAAAATGAGAGTGTATAATTCAACAGAGTATAAAATGATTGTAAAAATGCAATCAAATGATGTAGATGCGGGTTTAATAAGTACGTCATCTTCTGAAGATTTAATAGATAAATTAAAACAGATATATAAAGAAATTAAAAAGACGGAACCAGAATTGAAAATGTTATTACCATTGAAGGATTGTTATATTCATCTACAGTTTAACGATTATCTTTTCAGAGCAATGCTAGTCCATAATAATTTTGGAAAATTCGAGACGGATATATTAGAAATGGCTATGCTTTCAAGAGATAAAATGCTTGAATTATTCAACAAATATTTTTTATTATCAGAATTAAGATTGGTAGCAAATGAATTTAAAAAGCAAGATATATTACAGAGAAAAGCTACATCTATACCACAATCATTGCAAACAAATGTAGGAACTCCGATAAATAGTTCTAATATTAACATAGGAACACAACAACAAATAACAGATATAGTAAAAGAAGGTAACAATGTATTTAATATTAATATAATGTTAAACGATGATATGTTAAAGAGTAAGGCGTATTCAGATGATGCAAGTAAAAAAGTCTATAACAAATCTGGTAATACATATGAAAACGTTTGTCCTATTAAACCAGAAAAACATAAAATATATAATCCTATAAAATATCAACAACAATATAGAGGGGATATGAGATATAGGCCAAATGTATGTTCATATGGAACAAAACAGATTGTACAACCTGTATTTGTAAATTCAAGCACTTTATTTCATGGTACAGATTTAAAGGAAGCGTCAGAAAATACACAAATAGGAAGTATAATGCCCAAATTTGAATATAGAGAATATGAAGAAGTTGAAGATGATAGCATGTAAAAAACTTAATTGGTTAAATCATACGTAAGTAAATACATTATATTGTAAAAATATAATTCATAAAAATAAGATATACTTGATGATGCACAAAATCTAATTATTTATTTTGAAGTGATTTTAATAATGATTGTAAGTCTAAGGAATCGCTAGATCCGCCTTGTTTTTTGCTAGTTTTTTTGATCTTTTTAACTGGTTTAGAAGTTGCATTTTTATTTGCAACCATTTTTTTGTATTTTATTATATTCATTTTACGCTTCTTATACGTAACATACTTTTTAGTAGTACCTTGTTTTGAATACAAGGTTTTTTTTTTACCATTGATGACAATAGAACCACATTCCTTATACATAATTAGCAATACTTATTCCTATTATATAGCTACAAAATTATTATATTATAATAAAAATAGAAATGAAACAAGCTTTAGAAGGTGGAAATATAAAAGTATATACTGGTCCTAGAGGAGGAAAGTTTATTATTACTAAAAATGGAAAAAAGAATTATTTAGATAAACCATCATATAATAAGAATATTAAGTACCTTAAACCTAAAAAATAATAACTTAATTATTTTTTTGCTAAACACATATTAGAGATTATGTCTACAATAGAAAAAATAGTAGAAGATATTGAAATTGAAAAGCTAAAGAATATATATATTCAATACAAAGATATATATGATATTGTATCTAAATATATTATTCGGAAAAAACTATTGTTATATGGTGGTCTAACAATAAATCTACTATTACCACAAAAATATAAATTTTACAAAGATTATACATTAAACGATTATGATTGTTATTCTAAAACTGCGATGGAAGATTCAATAGAATTAGCGCATATTTTGAAAAGTAAAGGATACAAATATGTCAAGGTAAGACTAGCTAAACACAAAGAAACTTATAGAGTATATGTTAATAATAAACAAGTAATGGATATAACAAAAATTGATAATATATTATACAAAAAATTATATGACTATTCTAATAAAGAGTTACCAATTCACAAATATTACAATGAAAGCTATAAAATAATTCCGACTACAATGATTAAGAGAAACTTTCATTATGAATTATCAAGACCTGAACAATCATCATATCGATGGGTTAAAATTTATAATAGAATGAAGTTATTTAATGAAGTCTATAAGAATAAAAAAAGTAAAATAATAGCACATTGCGTTCCAATAGATAAAGAATATCAAATATTGACTAAGAAACTTCTTAATTATATCAAATCAAACGATTATCCAATTATAGATAGTTATGCTCTTAAATTTTATTTGAAGACAAAAAAAACTTGCTGTTATCGTACAAGTGAATCTTCAACCGTATTAGTTATTTTGTCGGATAATTATGAAAAGACCAAGAATGAAGTTATTTCACAAATTGAAATTATTTTAGATATGAATAAATACGAAATAGTTATAAATCATAATGACAATGATATATATATATTACCTTCTAAATATGATATAAGTATACTAAATAAGAATAATAATAAAATTTTTAAAATTTTAGATATTATACTAACTAAAAATGAATGTTTTTCAATGCAAAAGATAAGTGGGTATACTGTAGGCAGTATAGATACTATACTTTATTTTTTGTATTGTAATTATATATTAAATGATATATACAATAAAAATACTGATGAAATTTTATATATTATTAATACATATGAAGAATATATTAATAATGTATTAAAAAGTAATATTAAAAAAAGATTGAAAAGCACGTGTTATGGAAATATAAATAACGAGGATGAATTTAAAGTTAATTGGAAAAAGCGTCTTACTATAAAATATGTTTAATTGTTTTTTTTTATATGTTGTACATTACATTTATCGGCATCATCGGCATCATCGGCATCATCGGCATCATCGGCATCATCGGTATCATCGGCATCATCGGTATCATCGGCTTCATCGACATCATCGGCTTCATCGACATCATCGGCTTCATCGACATCATCGACATCATCGACATCATCGACATCATCGGCTTCATCGACATCATCGGCTTCATCGACATCATCGGCTTCATCGACATCATCAGTATACGTATTATTATCATTAACTAATTCAATAGTATTATCATTGAATAGTATAATTTTATCTGTTACGTACATTGAATTGACAAATTGAATTAGACGAGATCTTTTAAATGGTGTATCGTTATTAATAATTAATGAATCGAATGACTTATTTTGCAAAGTTATAATTACATCATCATAATATGGTAAGAATATATTAACACATAAATAGAAATTAACAAGGATATTATAATAAACAGTAGTGATATTTGTTATCAAATTAAAAGCCATATGTGTTATAATAATGAATAATATCTTTATATAATATGCAAGTATGTAATATTTACTGTAGTTGTAAATAGGTAAATAAATATGTATATAAATATAAAAGAATGCAGGTTGATTCAAATACAATATATAATAAGGATATAATATTCATTGATACAGATAATGCATTATATAATGATTCTACTTATTTAGATTTTTATGTAGATATATTACAACCTATAAAAAATGTGGTATATGTGAAAATTATTCAGTCATCTATAACAATAGATCATAATATAATTTTATCTGAAGGTGCTATAAACGATAATGACCCTATATATATAATGATGAATGATTACAAAAGGATATCATCGTTTATAAGGGATACTCCTACATCAGAAGGAAATTTGTTCAAATTTTTCGATATGATTAATATAGATCTTACAAAAACATATCATTTGACTAAAAATTTCAATATAACCAATCTACCTACACTTTTAACATATAAGAATGAATACCCGAACCATACTTTTGATGCAAATGATACAAGTGTATATTTGCTAAATCCAATTGAACCAAATTTAAAAAGATTTAATATAGAAATAAGGGATAAGAAAAATAATTTAATTGCAAAGAATGATATAGGATCATTCAAAATGACAATATGTGTTTATAGCTTAAAGAAAAATTTATAAAAAATTATATAAAGATTTTTTGATAGATATATACACAAAGAGAAGTCAAATAATGGTTAATAAAGAAGATATTGCAGCAGGTTTTGATATTGGAACAACTACAAGTTGCGCTGCTGTTTGGATTAATGATAGAGTAGAGATTATTCCAGATTCACAGACAGGATCACGAATTATTCCATCGTATGTATCTTTTACCGACGAGGAGAAACTGGTTGGCGATGCTGCAAAGAACCAGTCAACAATGAACCCTAAGAATACTGTATATGACACCAAACGACTTATTGGAAGAAAGTTTGATGAACAGGTTGTACAAGATGATGTAAAACTGTGGTCATTTGCTGTAACTGGAGACAAAAACAATAAACCACTTATCAATGTAAAATATAAGAACGAAGAGAAACAGTTTCATCCAGAGGAGATTTCAGCCATGGTAATCCAACGTCTTAAAGAGACTACAGAAGCTTATCTTGGACACCCACTCAATAAGGTTGTTATTACCGTACCTGCATACTTTAATGATTCACAACGTCAAGCTACAAAGGATGCTGGTACAATTGCTGGACTAGAAGTTCTTAGAATTATCAATGAACCTACAGCTGCGGCCATTGCATATGGACTTGATAAAACAGATGACAAAACTGAAAAAAACATCTTGGTTTTTGATTGTGGAGGCGGAACACATGATGTTTCAATTCTAACACTTGACGGTGGTATTTTTGAAGTGAAGGCAACTGGCGGAGACACACATCTTGGAGGATCTGATATTGATAATATCATTGTTGATTGGCTATGTGAAGATATTAAGAAGAGATTTAAGAAGGATGTAAAAGAAAATGCACGAGCACTCAAACGACTAAATATTGCTGCAGAAAAGGCCAAAAAGACGCTTTCTTCTGGATCAACAACTTCAATTGAGGTTGAATCACTTATTGACGGTGTTGATTTCAGTGTCAATCTTTCTAGAGCAAAATTCGAACAATTGGCTGATTCTGTATTCCAACGCACACTCAATCCTCTAGACAGACTTCTAAAGGATGCTAAAATGGGCAAGGGTGATATTGACGAGATTGTACTTGTAGGAGGAACAACACGTATTCCCAGAGTTCAAGAGCTACTTTCAAATTATTTTAATGGAAAACAACTAAATAAATCTCTGAACCCTGATGAGGCTGTGGCATATGGTGCTGCTGTTCAAGCATCAATCTTGACTGGACAAGGTAATTCTAAGACAAGTGAATTGCTTCTTCTTGATGTAGCTCCTCTATCACTAGGTATTGAGACAGCAGGAGGAGTTATGACTAAGATTATCGAAAGAAATACTACAATCCCTACTAAAAAGTCTCAGGTCTTCTCAACTTATGCTGACAATCAACCAGGTGTAGATATCAAAATTTTCGAAGGAGAACGTGGATTTACAAAGGATAATAATTTGCTAGGAAGTTTTCATCTAGATGGGATCCCTCCTGCTCCCAGAGGTGTTCCACAGATCGAGGTTGCATTTGATATTGATGCAAACGGTATTATGAACATTTCAGCAGCCGACAAATCTTCAGGAAAATCAAATAGAATTACAATTACAAATGACAAAGGAAGACTTACAAAAGAGCAAATTGAAGAAATGATTAAGAAGGCAGAACAATTTAAGGATGAAGATAATATTTTGAAAGAAAAGATTGAAGCTAAGAATGGTCTAGAGAATTATCTGTATAATCTCAAGAACTCGATGACTAAAAAGGACGACTCACCTCCAATTTTCGAGGAAGTCAAGAATGAACTTGATCCAATCATTGAAGAAGGATTGAAATGGATGGATGAACATAGCAGTGAGGAAACTCAAGTGTACAAAGACAAACAGAAAGAACTAGAAAACATCGTAAACCCGCTTATGCAAAAGCTTTATAGCCAGGCAGGGCCTCCACCTGGTGAAAATGTACAAACATCCGAAGATGGCAATGTACAATTTACCCCTCCTGAATTCAAATCAGCAGACGAACCTCCTACTGTGGATGAAGTTGATTAAAATGAATTTATAACTTATTATAACTTATTTTTTTACAATAATTTACATAAAAATAATAATTTATTGCATCAAAATCATACTAGCAATCGATAGTAATATAATGAATATACTTAAACTAAGTTTAGTTATATTATAATACCAATAAACTTCTCTTTTAATATCCTCACTACATTCACAATCTTGTTTCTTTAATTGGTCTATATAAATTATAGATATAATGATATTTGCAAAACCAAATAAATTTAATGCAAATAATATATATGGTATGAATGATGATATTATACTATTATGTCCCAATGGTGAACCAGTAGTATATTTATATATATTAAGTAAAATTGCTATAAGAAGCATAATAAAATATGTGTATAAGAAATACTTAATATAATAACGCATCCAATTATCACTGCATACACAACTAATCTCTTCTAACTTCCATAACCAAGTTAATGTAAAGTAGTTGATTAATATAGCAACACCATATACTACTATTAATATGATTATCATAGACGGACTTGTTGATACCATTTGATTTGTCACAATTTGATTTGACACAATTTGATTAGTATCTATAGTACTTTTTTTTGATATTCTTGGAGACTGTTTAGATCTTTTACTCTTACCTTTCTTTACTTTAGCCATTCTTCTATATATAAAACATATTATTATTATCTATATTAAGTAAATAATATACCAATGCAAGGGTTAAAAAATTTGGGTTCAACATGCGCAGTTAACAGTCTTATACAAATTATATGTAGGGAACCGAGATTAAGAAATGCTCTAATCAATAGTGACTTACCTGATAATTCGCTATCAGGTAATTTAAAAGAATTATTACATCTAATGCATAACGAAAATAAATCTCTTGTTCCCGGTAAATTTATATCAAAACTTTTTGAAGATATGCATGGTATTTTCAATTTTGGAGAACAAATAGATATTGGAGAATTATGGATTTTCTTATTTGATAAAATTGCAACTGAACTAAATACAATATCAAATATGCATAATGTGCTTCCATATATTGCAGATAATGACTTAGAGGAGATAAATCTTGGTATAACTTATAAAAATGATATAGAGTATAAAAAGGCATTGATAAACTGTCAACAATTGCGTGATAAATTTGAATATACGTTGCGAAAATTTAATGCAAACAAAACATCTAATTGGTTGGAAACATGTCAAGGTTTTTTTTTAAATATCACAAGATGTAAAGATTGTGGAAATGTTCTTTATAATTTTGAACCATTTACGTCGATTTCAATTGATATTCCAGATGATAATTCTATTCCATCGCTAACACAAATGCTAAGAATTTTTCTAAAAGAAGAATTGCGAAACGGAGACTGGAAATGTTCAAAATGTAATATTCATACCGAATATACAAAGTGTGTAAAAATTTGGAAACTACCTCCTGTTATTGTTTTCATTATAAAAAGGTTCTCAAATTATTCATCTAAAAATATTAAATCCATTGATATTAACAAATCAATTTGCTTTAAAAATGGATCAATATTATCAAATATTAATGCTAATTTGACTTACTCTCTTTCATCATTGGGTATGCATTTTGGATCATTAGAAGGAGGTCATTACTGTGCTATGTGTAATACAGACGAAGATGACAAAACAAGGTATCTGTTAAATAATGTTGTATTTTACGATGATCTTAATATTAGTAAAGTAGAAAAAGAAAAATTCTATCAAATAATAGAAAAAAATACAGATGGATACATGATAGTGTATTCAACTGCTATTACAAGTTCATAGTTTCTTCTATTGTCTTTAATCTTTTGCTTACATCATCTAGTTTTGTACTTAATTCTTTTATACATTCTACAACAACACCCATAATATTTCCATAAGATAATGATAATAGATCATCGTTTTTACCAACTACCTCCGGTAATACCTGTTGAACTTCTTGTGCTATCAGACCAATACAGCGGTTTGATGTAATTATATTAGTATAACTATATCCATTTAAAGCTTTTACTTTTTCTAATGCATTTTCTATAATACGTAAGTCTGTTTTGACATTACTATCGGATATGTCTTCTGTTTTATAAGCTGTTATATGACCATTAAAAAACATTTTAGGTAATTGATCAGCGTCTTCTGTATATCTTTGCTTACCATCATCAGCCTGTATTGTCATCATAGGTTTACCATTTATAGTAAATACACCCATATTGCCAAATATATTTAACATGTATGGTGAATATTTATTAGCATTAGTTGTGTTATTTATCATATAATTATTGAAATATAGTGGCCAATCTTTTACTGCATAACCTTCAGTATTTACAACACCATAAGGAAACCCTAATGCTATTTTGTTTGTAGCATTAGTGAAAGTAGTTGATGTGATTATACTACTATCATTCTGTGTACTTATATTATTTGTACATTTGATACATACATTATGAATTTCACCAAAGGTCAGAACATTATACTTTTTTATATGGTTAAGAAATGAAGGTTGTGATAGTGTATTGTTGTAATATACAGTTCTATTATTATCACCTGAAACATTATCACAACATAATTCAAATATATCAGTATTTTCATTATAAAGTGTTTTATTATTTATTCTAAAGAAATACTCTGAATTATCTCTTGTAAGATTGATATATGGTATCGAACCATCGTAACCTAATATAGAAATAGATGGATTTATTCTATTATACAATTGTGTATCTAATATGTTTTTTTCATTTGTAATAGTTATCCCTTTATGTTGTTTAAATATTGCATTACCATAAGATAAACTAGAATGTGTTACAAATTTTGTCAAAGTAGTATTGTTAGTTTGTGTATTTTCAAAATTTTTAGATATAGATAAATATGTTGCAAAATGAATATTATTAAAAGACATACTTAAATATGATGTATTCAAATTACTCATAACAATATTACTAGCATATAGATTAGAACATATTTGATTATTTACAGTTATATTACTCGCATTAATAGTATTCAAATATGATACATCTACAATATTCGATTGTGCATAAACTGCTTTAATATTTGATATATTGTTATTATTAAATCCAATAAACATGTTTGAACTCATAATTTCATTAATTTCTACTCTATTAATATAACCAAGACCATCCGCATAAAGTACATATTTGTTTGGTTTATAAAATAAATTTGAAATATCGGGAGATCCAAGTGATAGTGTACCATATGATGATAAACTTGCTTTGAACTTATTATTTGATGTAGCATATAAGAAGTGTGGTGCTTCATAAAGTTTTTCATGGTTACGTAGTTTATATTTTATATTATGATTTGAATCTTCAATAAGAACATTTATTTTATAATGTATATTACCTATGAAATTTGAAGATGTATTAATAGCAGGTCTTTTTATAGTAGAAAAATATCCATTCATATTTGAATAGTATAAAGAGACATATTTGAATTTATCAGCATTATATTTTGCATTTTCAATATCAGATACGTATCCAGCATAATCATACGTTTCTTTTGACATTAATAACACATCATGACTTAACATATGTGACTTAATAAAATTACATGTAATATTAACACCAGATGTAAAATATTCAAGTGAATCGCGTGTATAATACGAATATCCTGATGATAACTCTAATGCACGCATTGATTTAGGATACGCTATTTTATTGATTGAATTATATATGTTCATTACATTTGTGGTAGGATGTGTATATTGAATATTATTATCTTTTAACATTAGCTGTATCATATCAGTATCGTATAATAATAAATCGTAATTTGCCTGCATATCTTTATTCATAATAAAAAATTCATTATAAAAATTTGATGAATTCAAAAGATCTGATAAATTAGCATTAGCGCTAAAATTTAATATCCCTGCATGGTTTGTTTTATTTAATATTCCTACAATATTACTATTATATGATATATTACTTAAAGGATTATAATTCATATCTATTCTTAATATGGTATCTGATCTTTTCAATTCATCTAAATGTTCATCATCTCTATATATATGCATTAACCCATTTACTATATTTGTTCCTATTCCTACACTACCTTTTGTAGTAATATTAAATATATTACTATAATTTTCTCCTTGACATTTGAGAAAAAACGGATTATCAGGGATCATTTGTGAAATATATAATGGTGCTTCAGGTTGCTTAGATCCAATACCAACCATACCTTTTCTATCAATTATAAATTGTTTATTGATTTCTGGTATCCAAATATTACATGTGCCTATTTCCATAATATTTACCAAATTATCAAAACGATTTATAGATATAGTAGGTGTATTGTAATATTGATTTAAAACATTGTTTACATTAATAGATTGTTCGGAATTGAATGATTGCAGAACTAAACCAACAATATTAGGATTTACAATTTCTATTGCATTACCATTATTATTCATAATTTTATCTACAAATAATGTATTCTGTATCTTCACAGTGTTTATAATAGTGCTGTTTTTATTTACTTCCATTAATATTTCATTATTCTTATTATTAATTTTAAAAGTATTATTATCATCTTTTAGAACACATGAAATATTACTATTTAAAACAGTAAGGTCTGTTGTGGCAAAAAACACATCCTTAACTGAAAAGTCACTATTTATTGAAAAATCGGAAGATAACTTTAGAAGAAACTTATCATTTTCGATATCATAAACTACAAATTCATTATCTTTAGTACCTGTTGCGAATTTATTACGAAAATTTACAACAGCGTCATTATGTGCATTTTCGTCTATATTTAAAATAATTGCATTTGAATTATTATATGTATTAATTATAAGTTTATCTCCCTGGGATAATAGATTTTCTGTAGAATATGCATTATTCTTAAAGCCTATATTGATAGACATTACCTATAATATAAGATTACAATTGTCTTATATATCTCAAATAAAATTTTTATATATTATTTTATGATAAAAATAATAGGACCTATTTATTATACGTTATATTATAACCAAAATGCATAATATCTTCTTTGCTTTCCAAATAACTATACTTTCATCAAATAATAAAATATTATAATAATAACAATAATAACAAATAATAACATAATAATGTCTTTTCCCTTCAAGAATTTTCGAAGATAATACCTATTTTCTAAGATAGGATATATAGTACATGCTAATACTAATGAATTACTTACAGCACTTTCCATTGTAGTATAGTTTATAAAACTATTGCCATTATGAGTACCTACATTATATACATTTAGGACAGTTTTACTATCAAAATCAATAACATTTGTTCCAATAGTATTGAAATATGCACCGTCAATATTTTCCCATTTATTTTTGTGAACATTATAATAATTATTCGGATTTAGAACAGCATAATAATCATCTGGTAGATCAGCAAATAAACTCTTTTTTATTTGCCTATGAACTTCTGTAAATAATTCTTTTTTTCCACATTCATTTGCTGTCTTATGAATATATTGACTATTTTTATTACAAATGCTAATCGCAGTACTTAGAACTGTTTTATAATCTTTTTCAATATTTTGCATATAATCTGTTAAATTTACTACTGCTATACCCCAATCTGTATCAAGTGTCAATCCATTTATATAAGGTAAGTCAATCTTATTATTGAAATGATATGTTATCGAAATGTAATCAATATATTCTGTTTTATTTGCCCATTCTTCTAAATATTTTATATTACCGAAACAATGTTGTATTACAGACCCTTTTAATAATTTAATCATTGCTAAAGGTGGAATTGCAAATACAAGTTTGTCTAAATATATTACTTGATTGTTATTTAGTGTGATATATTGTACCTGTTTATTATAATTTGATAAATGAATATGTTTAATATGTTTTTCAAGTAAAAACGTCACGTTTCTTTTCTCCAAATATTGTTTCCAACTCTTAAATAAAGAAGTATCTAATGGTTGTTTAGGTTGATATATTTTCACTAACATTACTGCATCTTGTAATACCATAAGCTTGTTCAATGAATATTTATCTATATTTCCACCATCTGTAAATCTACAAAGTCTATCTAGAATATCCATTGTATGTTCTGAAAACCCATATTTTTTCAAGTAATTCTTCAAACTAATAGTTTTACCATAATCATTATCTATAATATACATTAAATATGTAACTGTAAGAACTAAAATTTCATAAAAAGTAAAATGAGGTAATATGTTATTTATAGCTACTTGTATGAAACTATATTTATAATCTGTAAAAATATCATCTATGTTAAGATCCATTTCATGTAAAAGATTGAATACATTTACATAACTAGATAAGTAAATCCTAGGTCCATGTTCAGTAAATATACCTTTATCTCTCTTAACTCTATGACATCCGCCTATAGTTTTTTCTCTATCAATAATAAGTATACGTTTATTTAATGCACTACATGCATGTGCCAACGCGAGACCTGATGGACCAGCACCTATAATAACTATATCATAGTATGACATATTTTTTTATCTTATTATATAAAATATATAAAAAAATCAAATATATATATAGAAGATGGAACACGAAAATCAAGCAATAAGTTACGTAAGTCTGGATAACAATACTATTAATATCGAATATGATAATGGGGAAACCGAAAATTTTCCAAATAATAAAGAGACATATGTTAAAATGCATAATAAATGGCTTTCAAATCAACCACCATTTATATCTGATATTTATAAAATTCAGATGAGAAATATTATTTTAGCTACAATCAATAATAATCAAAAATGTATAAATGAATTGTATACATTTTTTTCTCCAAATAATGAGGAAGAAGTAAAAAAATTTCTTATTAATATGCGCAATAGAGATTTGACACAAGAGAAGAATAAATGGTCGCCTGTATAAATTATATATATGATAACAATTATTTACTTCAATTTACTTCAACTGATATAAGAAATTAAGCATTCTTATTATAAATAATTAATCTCATATTTTTTTCGGTTGGTGTAATTAGGTTTATGAAATATATTACTTTAATCATATTTATGTGTTTTAACTTGACTATAACAGCTTACACCAACATAAATATTCTTGGTACAGGACTGTTTCTACCTTATAGTATTGGTGTTATAGGATATATAAAGAAACATATACCAATATATGATTATAAAATAACAGGCGTATCTGGCGGTGCTTGGTGTTCACTACTCTATGTTTTAGAGAACGACTTATCTGATCATGATAAGATATGGAACTATACAGTAGGGGATCCAAATACAAAAATAAGAATTCATAATAATCTCGATATTGTTCAAAATAGCATAGAGGTAAATTTAAAGAATAGATATAAACACGTTTCTTCAGAAACTGTAAATAAATTACCTGTATCCATTATTGCTTCACGATATGATAATAAAAAATATAAAATAAATAAATGGAAAATATCCGAATTTAAAAATATAAATGATATTGTAGATTTTTCATTTTGCAGCTCATATATTCCATACCTTTCTGGGTCATTAATGTGTAAAGAATATCATAATAATTATTTTATGGATGGTGATATTGTAAGAGATAAAAATTTAATAGAAATGAAAAAATGCCCACAAACAATAACAATACATAGAGAAATGTGGGGAAGAAAGTTTCCATTAAGTAATTTTGTTTATTCTGATATAGAGACGTCTAGACTATTGTTCAAACAAGGATGGGAAGATACTGAAATGAATAAAGAGAAAATTCTAGAGCGTATAAAACTATTATTGTAAGAATAATCGATTGGCATTTTCATATGACTTCTCGATTTTTTTGTCGTAAATTTTAATTCTTTGAAGTCTTTCAAATTCAGCCTTTTCATCTTTTATTTTTTTATTTTCCAATAGCTTCTTTTCTCTATTAGTCAATTCACGTTTAGCTTTATTTTCACTATATTTTTGATATTCTTCTACAGACTGAAATTCCTTCATCTTGTTAATTATTTCTGGATCAACTAGGCGCGATCCATCATGTGCTTTCATATAATCAGTATATGCTAAAGTATTTATTTTTTCTATACCACTTGTGTAATCATCTGGTTTCTTTCCACCTAGTTCGGTAAATTGTAATGATTTTGCTAATACTAAAGGTTCTGGATCTTGATATTTAGTAATCTGTTTACTAATAGGAACATTTTTATTAAATAATTCATTAAAACTCTTGTTATCTACCTTATTTTTTTTTATGAGTTTTTCTATATTTATATCTTCTCTATTTTTTGAAGATTCATCCATTATAGAACCATATCCAAATTCTATTTCATCATCATATAATTTACATTTTTCAAAGTTTTTATTAAATGTAGCATTTGTAATTTCTTTTGATGTTTTCAGATATTCACTGGGATGTTGCATATTATTATTTAATCTATCAAAATAATCATCCGACTGTTTCTTAAGTTCAAAATGTTGTTTATCTGCATCTCTATTTTTATATTCCAACGCAAGTTTCTTAAAACAATATGTTATAATATTAAAAAGGTCTTTATTACCACCTTCTTTGTCTGGATGTGTATTTATTGCTAATTTTCTATAAGCATCTTTTAATTCATCCCATGTAAATTTTTTAGATACATTTAGCACCTCGTAAGGATCCAATGTTTCATATTCTATACTTTGAAAATCTATATTACTAACATTTCCTGATTTTTGAATAGCATTATAATATTGTTGGTATGTGTATTGTCTAGATGAATTGTTACCCATATTATGAAAATGATGTAGATCTAATTTTATAATATATAAATTTAAAAAATACCTCTTGTAATACGCATATAAAACAAAAACACGTTTCATTTAATAAATATACATTAAGTTTGTTATGAAAAAACAGGTTACTATACTTGGTGGTAAAATATTAGGACTTTATGCTGCTATTAAATGTATAGATCTGGGATATGAAGTATCTATTATTGATAAAAGTGGTGTACTTGGAAATTTAAACTATACAAATTATCAATTCTTCAATAAAAATCATAAATTTTATATTTCACTTTTAAATAAATTTGATATTCAATATACATCTCATACAAAAGAAAGAATTGACAAAATATTCGATATTTTTTCATATATAATACAAAAATCAAAACTCATGCCAAACAGAAATCTTTATACTCAATCATTTGAAATTTTTTGTAAAATGCTATTATTGCCTTATGAGTATGAAATATTGAAAAATTATTTATTTGAATATGAATGTATTTTTTCAAATATGAGCGCTATGGATTTTATTTCAATATATATTAATGATATTGTAATGTATAAAGAATATTATGAACTACATGATAATATTAACATACTCATAAATAAAATGATAAAATACTTAACAGATAAAGGGGCCAAATTCATTTTAAACACGGAAATTAAAAATATACAATATTTTAATAATAATAAGGCCAATCTAATAAGTACTACAAAAAATTACATTTGTGATATATTGATTATAACAATATCAAATGAAAATTTGCATCATTATAAAATATTCAATAAAGATCATTTACGCCTTCTTGATAGTGTGTCTTTATTCAATGTGAAAGACAACAATCTATATAATATTGTATATAAAACTGCGACAATTAATAATGATATTAATATTCAAACAAATCTATTAGATCATTTGCATATTGTTTATCCTATACAAAAATATAATAATATTCATTTATGGAAAATTGGAACAAATAATATAATTATTCGCGAAAAAATAAGGAACATTTCACCATTTATATTTATATGTAGTGAATCTTTCTCTAAGAACCCATTTTTTATAAACTATTCATTTGAATCATTTGAAAATATATTACCAAACATCACAAGATTATCATATTCATGATGTACTTCCGAAACCACCAATACCACGATTTGTATTTGAAAAATCTTCTGTACTTTCTACAATTTTACCATATATTTGTTTTTTTACAATCATTTGACAACACTTCCATGGTAATTCTATTGTCGCATCTTGATTTATTTTTGTCAAAGCGATGTACAAATTGCCCCTATAGCTTTGATCAATAATTCCGATACTATTTGCTAAAATATATCCTGATTTACTTATAGAACTTCTTGGAACTATTTCAACATAATATCCATTTGGAATGTCTAATTTGATACCCGTATCGTACATGACAGTATTACTATTCATGTTTTTAACTTCTTTAATGATAGTAAGATCAAATCCAACATCCGATTGGCGACATTTGGATGGTATAATTGCATTTTTATCATCTTTAAATACCTTAATATATGGTATGGTAATATTTTGATCATCACTATATAGGATCTTGTAAAAACTGTCATAAAGTTTTAGATTGAGAAAGGGAATATTATCATCCAAATATAATAATCCCAGAAAATCTATAACATTCACGTTATGATAAACTGCAATATTTAGATTAAATAAATTATTTTTTTCACAAGGGATATCATAATGTTTTATAATTGTTTCGAGATTAGTTTTCATATAAAATGTAATATGCAAACTACTATTATTTTGATTATGTAGGATATTACCATATCTTTCAATATATGCTTTCACAAATTGATTATAAATCAATGGGTTTTTCATATTATCCAATAAATATGTCAAATCAAGTTCACATATATGTTTCAATGATGATATGTTCAAATGTGTATAAATACATTTGATAATATGTTCTGATGAAATCTTAATAATTATATTATTACGATCATGATTATATATACATTCTCCTATTTTTCCAAAAGCTTTTAGGACTTTATCTATATTTTTAAAGTAAATGTTATATTCGAGAGATTTAACATTTTCGTTAATATCAATTTCGATAGTAACACATTTTGTTAAATCATCAATTGATTTAATATTGTATATAATTGTACCCAAAATATATGCTTTTAGAGGACTATCAATATTGTCAAAATATGTTTCATCAATGTTTTCCATTTTATTTACTTATAATATTTGAAGAAGGTTTATATCAGTTTTTACAATATTAAGCAAAAATATAAACCATAATTCAATACTTTTACTATCGTTATAAAAACTTATATAATATAAGTTGCATAACTTTTAATTTCAAAAAATATTTTAACTATTGTAAATTTAGATGGTACCACTTGACAAATATTATACTAAAGAAGAAATAGTGTTATTTTGTTATAAAGCTATAAAAAGATATATAAAAATAAAAAAATCTGATCTAATTGTTGAACCAAGCGCTGGCAATGGAGCATTTTTGTCAATTATAAAAAAACTTTCAAATAATTACAAATTTTATGATATAAAACCAGAACACGCTGATATACAAAAACAAAATTTTTTAAAACTTACTAGTAAAATATTGAAAAGGTTTAGATCTAAAACTTTACATATCATAGGAAATCCACCTTTTGGCATCAAGGCTTCTATGGCAATAAAATTTATAAAACATGCATCATTACTAAATGCACAATCTATATCTTTTATTCTTCCTGTAAGTTTCAAAAAGCCAAGTTTTCGTAAATCTTTTCCAAAAAATTATCATTTGATATATGAAAAAAAGTTACCAATTGATGCATTTACTTTTGAAAATTCATCTAGAAACATTAAAACTGTTTTTCAAATATGGGAAAAGAAATCATATTCGCGTAAAATATATAAAAAACATTTGCCAAAAAGTTGGTATAAATTTGTAAAAAAAGACGAATGTGACTATGCTATTAGACGTGTTGGATTTAGTGTTGGGAAGGTTAAAAAATGTGATATAAATGATAATATAAATACTAATTGGTTCATCAAAGTAGATCGTAATGTTTCACTAGAAAAATTGAATAAAATAAAATTTAACAAAACGAATAATATAGGTGCTTATAGTATATCTAAACAAGATATAATAAAAAAATATAATAAGATAAATATTATAAGTTAAAAATAATGGATACATATAGAAAAATACAGATTACTTCAACATTATTTCAAGGTTATAGTTTATGGATAAATGTTGCAGAATATAAAAACAACGATGATATTATAAATATTATTAGAATACGTTTATTTAATTTATTGCAAACATTTAATCTTATAACACTATCTATATATGCATCAAATTTACAATTAACTATACCTATATATAGAGATTGTGATGATATGTTAAAAAAAACTTCATGTAAAGATATAATACATATACATGAATTAAAATGATATTGCTCTTATTTCTGTAGTATTTGTATTTGGCGAGGATACAATATTTTGAACATTTCCCACAATAGGTATATAATTTGATATAAAATTCATACCATCATTTTGTTTTTCTTTTGGTTTTACTTCAATAATTCCAGGATATTCCTTAACAATTTTTTGTTTTATTTCGTTGTAAAGTTGAATTGATATTTCTTCCATTTTGTTAATAACAATAATTTCTTTTCCATTCCAATTTTTAGAAATATCTTTTTTATGTATATATATTGCTAGTAATCCGATAGACCATACAATGCCCATACGTTTTGCTTTGTATTTTTTTTTGAATTCATAATTATATAACCAAAATGCATGTGCAATACATTCTTCATTGTATAACTGGCTAAATACACCCCATATAAACCATATATTATCATTGTCTGAATTGTAAAATTTTGTTTCAAATTTATATTTTGTTCTTGATATATAATCAAGAGAATATCTCAAATCATTGGCTATATTACATAATTGGTCGCTATGATCTACACTTATATCATCGCTTTTTTTAATTGTTTTGATTACAATAGCTATTATTTTTAATGCTACTGCATAATTTTCATTATCACTTGGTGGTAATATTCCATCAAATTTCATAACACCATTAGTAGATAATTTCATATCTTCGCTATTAAAAATATCTGCTACTTTTTCTTTCAAGACTTTCATAGACATTAATCCACATTTTGTAACAGGATGTTTATTATATATATCACATACGATGCACATTTTTGTAATAAGCACATATATGTCTTTAATAATAATTTTATCATTTTCAATGATTTTTTTTGTCATAGAATAAATATCTATAAGTTTGTAAACATCATATAGTGATATGAATGATCCTATATATGCACATATATCTATGTAAACATTTTCCAGAATACTATTAGAATTCTCTGAAAATATAATTCTAGTGTTTAAAAGAATACTATTTTTTATATCTCCGTTACATATTGAATTAAATAGTTCATTATCCATATTATCATTTATACTTACTAAGGATTAAATATAGAAAATTATAGACGAACTAACTAAATAAATCACATTTAGTTTTTAATATATATTCATTATGAACATTGATGATTTTAAAACATTTTATGATAGTAACTTCTGATACATTGCATGCTTTTGCAAATCGTTTTTTTGTAAACCCTAAATTTTTAACTGTTGTATAATAATACAAGATACCTGCTGCAGATGATGTTGGTGAGTTATCATTCATAATCTCACAGGCTTCTATAAATTGTACCAATTTTTTACAATTATCAATATCTTTAATAGTCATATTTAGGTTGTTACCATATTGTGCAATGAAATCAATAGGTTCTGGGGATGATACATTTATTTGTAATAATGTTTGAAATCTCGAATTTCCTTTATTTAAGGTAACGTGAGATATATTAAACATTGATGCTATTTCTTTCGAACTCTTTGGTATTTTGTTCAATAAACAAGCATGGTAAATACAGGATGCTATAAGGCCTTCTTTGTTATCTCCGCGTGATATTTTCTTTTCTGAAGCATTTTTATATAAAACCTTAGCGTCATCTATTACTTTTTGTGGGACACCATTATTTATCGTATTAGATGTCATCTTATCAAATACATTCCATAGTGTTCTTTCATCATATGGCATACTATTCCACATTTGAAACATACGTATTCGTCTAATATCTATATTATCTTTGTAACTACCACCAATCATAGATCCCATTGATGATTTTGGTAATAAATTATTTGTAGGCAATCCACATCTTGATGGATCACCATCTCTATTATCATCATTTCCATAATACCTCCATTCTGCTGTATTTTCTATAACCTTTCCAATAATAGAACTGCATTTTTTACAAATTTGCATATGATCCTCTGTAACATATTCTTCACAACCACATGAACATAAAATAGTATCCGATGTAAATATATCATTATGATCTAATAATTTTACATCACTTGTTTCATTCTTTATTTGATCAAACATATTCCACATATCATCTTCATTCATTTATAAACATATAAAATAATATTATATATGATCATATATCAGTTTTTATATACTTTTTAGGTAAAAAAAATGATTATATATATAAATAACTTCTAAATACCAAACTGTTAAAGATGAGAATTGTGCAAGCGATTTTATTGCTAATAATGTATAATATATATACAGATGCATTTATAAGGTCATTGCCATGTATATCACTTAAAAAGTCAATAACCTCAAATAAACTAGATAATAGAAATCAAAACTATAATGAAAAGCTTATATATATTAATTATTTGATTGGTTTGAGAAAAATTCGAAAAACATTTAAAACAACAAATATTGGAGATTTAGTTACCGTAGTTAACCTTACAAATTCCTTAATGTCGAATATGACACTTAACGTTAATAATTCAGATATTAATATCGATAATGAAGAAATTAATGCAAATAAAATTATTATATCTAATATACATATTGATGTATCAAATGTAAAATATGTTCATATTTCGACTAAAAATGATACATTAATAGTCGAATTAGATAAAAAAAATAAGCTTAATGACAATATATTATCTGATATTAGTAATATAGATACTTTGATTAATATTCTGTCAATGCTAGTGAAAGTTGTTAATATCAATTAATTTGGAGATGTTGTTTGATAGAGTACAATTCGCGTTTAATATCCATAATATGTCCATGGAGGCTATTTGAGTTCGTGTCATATGATGATTTAGTATAAGGAGTTTTAGCAACAGTCTTTCTTTTTTCCACTCTGAATTGCAAAGTTTCTTCACGTTTTTTCTTTTTTAGTCTGAATTCTTCTACTTCATCTGATGTTACTCTGTACTTATCATATACAGATTGTAGTGTCTCCTCTCCGGAATCTAGTTGTTTACATAGGATAGTGCATAGTCTTGTACGGATACTTCCATCAGTTCTTTGAAGCTCCTTTCCTACATCTTCATATGATTTCCCTGAAAAAATCATATTAAGTACCTTATCTTCCTCGCCACTCTCCCATGCCAACCCAGCTCTGGCTGTATTCTCGTTTTGTCTCTGTGTTCTTAGCATTTCTTGATATCTGGATGGCATTGTTGTAGATTTTTAATTAATTCTGTCGCGCTTATAAGCTATATTATATATGAGGCTTTTTCTTATATAATTTTATGATACAAATGATGGAAACATATTAGCAAAATCTTTGTCACTATTTTCTATTATTTTAATACCATGTTCAATAGCCTTCATTATTTTAGCACCTTGCTCGTTTTTATCTGCGACAACTAAATAGTTTGTGTTTTTACTTACAGATGTCCTAATAATACCATGATGTTTTTCAATATATACTTCCAATTCTTTATTTCGGAATCCTGAAAATACGTAGATTTTTCCGTTAATATCTTCGTTTATTGAATTGTTTTGTAAAACTTCTGTTATACTTACTGAATGACATTTAACACCTAAATTATCATAAAATTCATAAAATTCAGGCAATTTTTCTATGAAAAGTTTAGCACTTGTTTCGGCTATCCCATCTATTTTAACAAGATCTTGAATTTGTAGTTTTAATGCATTTTCTCGACTTTTCTTGTCATGTTTCAATATAAATGGGTATATGTCTGTTATTGTTTTAATTTTCTTATTACTGAACCCTCTTCCTATCATATTAGATGCATCTATTAAAGATAGGCAATCGATATCTTTTATTTTCTTAATTGCTTGTAAAATATTATTTGCACTCTTGTCTTTAAAACCTTCGATTTTAAGCAACTCTTCATATGATATATTTATTATTTTCTTTATTGTATTAAATCCAGCATTATATATTTTCGTAATATTACCAATACCCATATAATCAATATCTAGCGTTTTCATAAAATACAATATATTCTTTATTTCATGTTCACTATTATGTTTCTCTGTCATAATTATATCCACATGTGTGTCAGACCATATATAATTCATTTCAGGCATACTTGGTTTACCTGTTGCCGATGGTGTAAGAACTGTTAATATATGTGGTATAACATTACCTGATCTTATTATTATAATACGCGATCCTGCTCCTATTTTATGTTTTTCTATGAATGCTGCGTTAAATCCTGTAGCTTGTTTAATTTTTACTTCATCCAATTCTATTTCATTGAATTTTACAATTGGTTTTATGTATCTATCCTTTGATATATTCCATTCAATACCAGTTACTATAACTTCTACTTGTTCATGTGTATGTATCGACTTAAATGCAAATGAATATTCAGGGTTCTTTCCTTTAGCAATAGTATGTATGTTATTATCACATATTACAATACCATCAACAACATATTCACCTTGTGATCGCCATTCTTGTAAATAATGTGATAACACATCCATTGTTAAAATTGTCAATATATCATGTCTCACAATTTTAAACCCTTTTGTTTTTAATAATTTGAGACCATCGTTTGGTTTTAGTTTGGGATTAATCAAACTATAAGCTACAAATTCTATTTTGGAAAATATTATTCTATTTATTATTTTGCTATTAATACATCCTGAAACTGCATTTCTTGCATTTGCACTATCCACTCCTTGTTCTTTTAAAATTGTCCAATTTTTCTTTGATATAATTAATTCTCCTCGAACTGCTATATTTTCTCCAGATATTGACTTAGGAATACCTTGAATATAGTCAATTAAATGACTTATATCCTGACCTTCTGTTCCATTTCCTCTTGTATAAATCTTAATATTATTATTATTATAAACTATAAGGCAACTTACACCATCTAGTTTATCACTAACAATATAAGGTCCTATATATTTAACCTGAAATTTTTTTATTTCATTATCATCATCTCTAATTTTATTTTGAGAGCCCAAATAATATGGTAATTTTACCTTTCTTTCTTCATCAGCACCTATACGTTTTAAGTATGCATCTTTTGGATATTTATCTCTAATATAATCCTTTATTATATCATATATATCATCTGATAATATTGTTGTACCTGTATTGAAAAATACTTCATCTGCTTGTTTCAAAAGAGATATTATATCTTTTTTCTTGGCAGTTTCTAAAAATTTAATAGGATGGTTTTGAATATCATCTAAATTCATCTACTCTATATCTAATATATAGATATGTTATATCATTTTTTTGAGTACATAAT